>Ga0222719_10004321_pt1 | contig 12461 bp, 28 predicted proteins | sample C33_34DmetaG_FD_165039 | JGI IMG/M metagenome (GOLD analysis project Ga0222719, IMG submission 165039) | Estuarine water microbial communities from San Francisco Bay, California, United States - C33_34D | ecosystem: Environmental > Aquatic > Marine > Unclassified | place: USA: California...
TCATTTGAACAATATCCTGAACGGATTAGCTCCGTCAATGCTTATTAATTTCAATAATGGAACACCAAACGCAGAAGAACGCCAAGCCTTAGAAAATAGAATATATCAAAAGTTTAGTGGTTCAAGCAATGCAGGAAAGTTTATACTAGCATTTAATGATAACCCAGAAAGTGCGGCAACTATTGAACCAATACAATTAAGTGATGCACACAATCAATATCAATTTTTAAGTGACGAAAGCTCTAAAAAAGTTATGGTATCTCATAGGGTTGTTAGTCCTATGCTTTTAGGAATTAAAGACAATAGTGGTTTAGGTAATAACGCAGAAGAATTAAAGACGGCTTCTACATTAATGGATAATACTGTTATAAGACCATTTCAGATGCTTTTAATTGATGCCTTTGATAGTATATTAGCTTATAATCAAATTAGCCTTAAATTGTACTTTAAAACGCTTCAACCGTTGGAATTTACAGACCTAGAGAATGTCGAAGATGCTGAAACTAGAGAAGAAGAAACAGGGGTTAAACTTAGCCAAGATTTACCAGATGAATTAGGAAGTGATATAGCTGATGAATTAATTGACTTAGGACAAGATGAAAGCGAACTACTAGCCGAATATGATTTAGTAGATGAAAGCGAAGTAGATTATGAATTAAATGACGAACTAGACGAAGTTATTACAGACTTAAACACCGAACCAGAACAAGAAGAAACAACGCTTTCTAAAATATGGAATTTTGTAAGCACAGGAACAGCAAAGCCAAACGCAAAAAGCACACAAGATGGTAAGTCAAAACAAGAAAGTCAAAAAGGCGTTCAGTTTTTAGTACGTTATTCTTATGCACCTCAAAAGGCTGGTTCAAATAGCAGACAGTTTTGTTCTAAAATGGTAGGTGCTAAAAAAGTATATCGTAAAGAGGACATCGTAGCAATGGGAAATAAGGTTGTAAATGCTGGTTTTGGCAAAGGCGGTTCTGATACTTATTCAATATGGCTTTACAAGGGTGGTGCAAGATGCAATCACAAGTGGTTTAGAAAAACCTATCAAATTAAAGACGGTAAAAAAAGCGAAATAACGACAGGACAAGCAAGAAGCAAAGGATTTAAAGCACCTAAAAACGCTCAAAAAGTACCAGTAGCTCCAAAGGATATGAAGTACAAAGGTTATACAGCCGAATATTGGAACAAAATGAAATTCAAAAACTAAATGGCAACAGCATTATTTATCTCAAGAACTGACTTAGTAAGAAATTCTATATTAGACGGTAACGTAGATACAGATAAATTTATTCAGTTTATTAAGTTAGGTCAGGAAATTGACATACAAAACTTACTAGGAACGGACTTATACAACCGAATAAGTACTGACATTCAAAATAGTACTTTAACAGGCGATTATTTAGCACTCGTACAAGATTACGTACAACCAACTTTAATATGGTTCGCACAAGTCAATTATATACCATTTGCAGCGTATCAAATCAAAAACGGTGGCGTATTTAAACATTCTAGCGAAACAGCAGAAAACGTAAATAAAAACGAAGTTGATTATTTAGTGGGTAAAGCAAGGGAGTACGCAAATTATTACAGTACACGATTAGTAGATTATTTATGTTTTAATCAATCTAAATTTCCAGAATATACAAGTAATACAAACGAAGATATTAGTCCAGATACAAATACAGTTTATAATAGTTGGGTTTTATGAAGTATAAAGTAAAGGAAAAAAACTTAAATAAGTTGATGTCTTATTTAAAGAAACAAAACAAACCTTTAATAAAGGAAAAGACTAAATGATTAATAACGTTTTAAAAGCTAAAACAAGGGAGTACACTAGCAGAGGTTTAACGACTGAAAAAATATCTGTTACTTGGCGACACTATATTAGTGGAATTTCTACTTACACGCTTTTTGACACTGGGACATCTACTGCGTTTCCTTATGCTTATGGCGGTATTGGTGTTCCTTATGATGCTTATTTTAGTCAATTTCAAATATCATCAATGCCTTATTCAACTAGACAATTTCCAAGCGGTAATTCGATAACTTTAAGCGTTTATATAGACGGAGTTTTAAAAGGAAGTCAAACAGGTTCACACACAAATAATGTTTATGAGTCAGTTGTTTTAGATTTTGGCAAGTCAATAGAAATAAACAGAGGTCAAGTGGTAACGCTTAGACTACAAGTGAACGGTCAATGGTGGTATTGTACTAGCACTTCAATAATAATAGAAAAATAATGAAAATACCAATATTAAGTTTAATTCCTAGTGCATACAAAACAAGTAAAGTATATTCTGTTTTACCTGTAAATGGCGATGGCGATTTTACTTTTTCGAGAAATAGCAACGGAACTAGAGTTCAAGAAAATGGTTTAATAGAAAATAAAAATAATAATGTTCCTAGATTAGACTGGTTAAACAGTAATTGTCCTAGTTTATTGTTAGAGCCACAACGAACAAATGAGATTATTTGGAGTGAAAATTTCACGCAATGGGTTAAGTCAAATTTAACTGTTATCTCTGGGCAAATAACAAGCCCAGATGGGGGTTTAAACTCTTATAAAATACTAGAAACCGCAGTTAATAATTTTCATTATGCATACAGCAATGTAATAACTTACCCAAATGCTGTTACGTATAATTATAGTGTTTTTGTGAAAAAATTAGGTAGGCAATATGTAGGAATACAAACTTTATTTAATACAGTTACGGGTGCTGTGGCCTTATTTGATTTAGATACAGGTTCGGTTGCCTATACGTTTCAACAGGGTGGGCATACAGTTTCAAATGCTAAAATAGAGAATTTTGGAAATGACTGGTATAGAATAAGTGCTGTATTTACAGGTAATGCAGGACAATTCTTTGCTTTAGGTTTAGTTACAGCCGATTCTTTATGGTCGTCAGGTACGGCATTTAATAACCTTTATTTAGGTGATGTCACAAAAGGTGTTTATGCTTTTGGTGCACAAGTAGAACAAGGAAGCTATCCAACAAGCTATATAAAAACAGAGGGTTATATCGAAACAAGATTAAAAGATGAGTGTATAAATGGGGGAAGTAGTAGTTTGTTTGATATTATAGAGGGTACTTTTTTTGTTGATGTAACACCCTTTAAAGCAAGTACATTTTCTAGGATATCATTATCAAACGGAACAAGTGACGAGGAAATTATTTATTTATTTAGAAATAACAATTCGCAAGTAACAATTATAAGTGAAAATAGTGGGGTTAGTCAAGTGTCATATACTGCAAATATAACATTTGATACAAGAAATAAATTAGCTTTTACCTTTAAAAATAATGAATTTAAGTTTTATGTAAATGGAAGTTTAGAACATACAGACACCAGTGGTACAATTACAGAAGATTTAAACGCTTTATATTTTGCAGGTAATAATGGTACTTTTAATTTTTTTCAAGGCAAAGTACACGACACAAGAGTTTACGACAGAGTATTAACAGAAGCAGAAGCAATAGAATTAACAACACTATGATAAAATTAGGTAAATACATATTTGATAGCGAGGAACAAGCTGAAACAAAAATAAAAGGTTTGGGAATTGATACTGATGAGAATGGAAATGAATACCCAACACATAGCCACGCAGTAGTAAGATTAGGACACGAAGTATTAGAAAAGGGAGAATTTGATGCAGAGGGTAATGTAATTAAAGAAACTGTATTAAGTGATAAATACTTAATTGATGTAGTTTGGAACGGTATAAAAGAGCATCCATACGGTTGGAAAAGCTATGCAGTAACGCCAAGCGGAGAGCTACTACATAATTTTTACGGTATTGATTATTTAGAAAATAAAATGTAATAAAATGGTAAAAGGACTAAGGTACTTAGCAGAAAAAATAGAAGCATTACAATTTTGGTTAATCGCTAAATGGAATAACTTTTTAAAATGGTTAATGCTATGAATATACAAGATTTTAGAATAGCTATATTAAACGCAGTTACCTTTGGGGTTAGTTTTACGCAGATAGAAAACGGTTTAAAAATTATATTATTGCTTTTATCCATAGGATATACAGCTCAAAAAATATACGAAACGCACAAGAAAAAAAATGACTAAAAATTTTAGTATAAAAGAGTTTGAATGCAAGTGCGGCTGTAAAATGCCAGATGATGTTTTAGTGAATATAACTAAATTAGCAAGTCAATTGCAGTATATTAGAGATAATGTGGCAATGCCTATAATTATAAACAGTGCTTATAGATGTGAAGAACATAATAAAGTGGTTGGCGGTTCTCCCAACTCTCAACACTTGTTAGGTAATGCAGCGGATATCGTTATACAAGGACTTGACCCTGTTTTAGATACTTATGATTATTTAGAAGATTTAATTATGTCAGGCGAAATTTTACAGGGCGGTTTGGGTATGTACCAAACATTTACGCATTATGATATTAGAAAAACAAAAGCACGTTGGAACAATGCCTAGTTACAAAGATAAAAACGGAACTACACGAGTTGGGGATGCTTTACGTTGGTTGTTAAAGCAAGGCAAAGAAGTAGCTCCAGAACTTCTAAAAATAGCTTCTAACGTTACAGGAATAGAAGCCTTAGAGATATTAGCATCTAAAATTAGCACAGACGAAAAATTAAGCGAAGCAGATAAACAACTTTTATTAGAAGAATTAAATTTTGATAAAATAGAAATGCAAGAAACCACAAAAAGGTGGGTTTCAGATAATAACACAGATAGTTATTTAACACAAAATATAAGACCTTTAACCCTTGCATTTTTAACGGCTACACTATTTATTTATATTATATTAGATAGTTCATTAGAGGGCTTTAAAATAGACCCTAACTGGATAGATTTACTTTCTTCTTTATTACTTTTGGTTTACGGTGGTTATTTTGGTATGCGTTCCGCAGAGAAAATAACTAAGCATTGGAAAAATAAATAATTTTTTTCTTGTTTTTTTAAAATAAAATATATAACTTTGAATTTTTTATTAAAATGTATTATTACATATAAAAATAAAATATAAAAATATATATATAAATAGATATAAAAATATATATAAAAAGTTAAATAAAATATAAGACTTAGGGAAACTTCTCAAATGGCAAAAAAAACACAACGTAAAAAATTAATAGAAAAACTAGATAAAATATTTAGTATATATATAAGACGTAGAAACGCCGTTAATGATGTTGCTGAATGTTTCACTTGTGGTAAACAAGACCATTGGAAGAAATTACAAAACGGACATTTTCAAAGTCGTAAACATTATTCTACAAGGTGGCACGAAAAAAATTGTCAAGTTCAGTGTTCTTCTTGCAATGTTTTTAGATATGGAGAACAATATAAATTTGCTTTAAATTTAGATAACACTTATTATGACGGTTTAGCAGAAGAACTACATATAGAAGCAAATAAAACAGTTAAGCTAGATAATACAGATTTAGAAATGTTAATAGAAAAATATCAATTGTTAATTAAATTACTAGATAATTAAAGTATATTTGTAAAGTATTGTTTTTGTTTTATCTAAGGTTTTAACCAACCAAATTAAACCACTCTATTAAAGGGTGGTTTTTTTTGTTTAAAAGTATTTTTTTTTGTTTATTATTTTTTTTATTGAATTATTTGTTTTATATTTGCCTTAATATTAATTAAAAACAATACAAAATGAATTTATTTAAAAGATTAAAACCAGAGTACAAAGAAATTTTAGAACTAGAAAACATTAAACATCCGTCATTGGTTGGATATGTTGTTAATGAGTTAGAAGCTCAACAGTACGTTAGAGAATTAAAATATGGCGTAGTTATGGACTTGAAGTTTTTATTAAATGTAGATAGTCCTTATACTTTATTTAAAGAAATTTAATATGACTTATATAGAGGACGTTAAAAGAGCATCAAGCACAGACACAATAGATTATTTAAATGCTAGGGTAGAAGCATTAGAAAGAGAAGTTAAAATACTCGCAGAAAAAGTTGAGTTTTTAGAAGCAACAATAGAAATCAAAAACAATTAAAATGAACAAAGAAAAATTAACAGAGTTATACAAAGAATATAACTTAACTAAAGACGATGTATTTAAACATCAACACTATTTAATTATCACTAGAAGTGGAATTGATAAAATACAGGCAGTAGCTAAAATTCAAATACATTATGAAGTGGTAAAATGCGAACCAAATTTCGCAGTATTTAAAGCAATAGCACACAAAGGTTCTGCAACAATAGAAACTTTTGGTAGTGCATTAAAAGGCGAAAACTACAAAGACGGCTCAACTAATAGCTGGTACGTTGCAGAAATGGCAGAGAAACGAGCAATGAGTAGAGCAGTGCTTAAATTAACAGGCTTTTACGAACAAGGGGTTTTCGGAGAAGATGAGAGCGAAAGTTTTAAAAATAATAATAAATAATAACAATTAAAAAAAAAGTAAAATTATGAGTGCAATTATCAACTATTCACTAAGAGTGGATAAATTACCAAAAGAAAAGTTTATCGCAGGAAAAGACGGTGCGGTTTATGTAAATTTAACAATGAGTGTAAACGACGAAACACGATACGGAAATAACGCATCTATTATGGTTAGTCAAACACAAGAAGAACGAGAGGCTAAGAAACCAAGAACTTACATTGGCAACGGTCAAGTAGTTTGGACTGATGGCAATATTGTCAAAGCTGAACGAGAAGAAGCTAAGGAAGTAGTACAAGAAGCTGAAACAAGCGACTTACCATTTTAAATAAATAGGGCGGTGTAATAACCGCCTTTTTTTATTATCTTTACAAAACAATACAAAAAAATGACAGAAGAAGAAACTACACATAATATGTTAATGGAGTTGATTGCAGAAGAATGCACTATTGACACATCTATTGACATAGAGTACCCACCGACAGCTTTAAGTTTAGGGGAGAAAACAATACAAGCCAGAGGTGGCGAAATAACCTATCCTATTGGATTGGCTACTTATGGAAATATAAGCTATATTACAGCACCGCCAAAATCTAAAAAATCATTCTTTGTATCATTATTAGCATCAGTTTATTTAAGCGGTGGTAATAACTTTGGGGGCAAATTAAAAGGTCATAGAGAAAGTAAATGTTTAATTCATTTTGATACAGAGCAAGGTCATTTTCACGCAGCAAGATGCTTTAAACGTTCGGAACAAATGGCAAATATAAAAGACGTAGGCTGTTATCAAACTTATGCTTTAAGAATTTTAAATTATACACAAAGACTTCAGTTTATAGAATGGACTTTACAGCAAAATAAAGAAAACGGAAAAGAAACAGGACTTGTATTTATTGATGGTGCGGCTGACTTAGTTGCTGATGTTAATGATTTAACTTCTTGTAATGAAATGGTGGCTAAACTTATGAAATTATCCACTACTTACAACTGTCATATAATGGTTGTAATGCACCAGAATTTCGGAAGCACAAAACTAGGTACAGGACATCTAGGAAGTTTTTTAGAAAAGAAAGCTGAAACGGTTATTGAATTAGAATTAAACACAACAAATAAAGATTGGGTCACTGTATTATGTAGGCGTTCAAGGGGATTCCCTTTTGATACGTTTAGTTTTAGTATTAACGAGTTTGGATTGCCTTTTGTGGTAGGCGAAATATACGACCCATTAGAATACTTTGTTCCAAGAACATTAACACCAAATAAATAAATGAAATCAATTTTAGAACTTGCATACAAAAAGCATAATGATTGGAATAACATAGTAAAAAGTTTCGGTTGCAACCCATCAATAAGTGAGGATATTGTGATGGAAATGTATATACAGCTAGATGCTGATGTAAAAAAAGGTTTAGACCTTTACTATAAAGATGAAATAAATCATTATTATTGTTATAAAGTTCTAAGGGGTATTTACACAAATTTATATAAGTCAAGTCTAAGGCAAAAGAAAGTTTATTTAGAAGATATAAACGAACTCAAAGAAATACAAGAAAGCGGTATTGATGAGAAAGAATGGGCAAAGCAACGTGATTACATAGATACCATATTAAATGAGATGTATTGGTATGATAAAAAAATATTTGAAATAGTATCAAAAGGAGTGAGTATAGCGGAGTTGAGCAGAAACACTAAAATAAGTTATTACTCACTTTATAATACATATACAAACGCAAAGAAACATATAAAAAATAAGCTATGAAGTTAGGAGATTTAATTTATTACATTACTTATTACACTGGCATACATTGGCTAGTTAAAAAGATTAGTAAAGCACTAGGTAAAGATTGCGGTTGTGACCAAAGGCGTGACGATTGGAACGACATAAACATAGAGTTATGAGAATAGAAGATAGGGAAGCGTGGTTTGACTTTAAAGCAAATGTATCTACTAAACTAACAAAAGACCAATACAGGCTTTTATGCACGTTACACGCTAGGTATTTAAACCATAAATATCACGAGCCTTGCAGTTGCAAACCAAAAACTTTAGTAATGTGGATTAAAGATATTGATAATATATATAATAAAATTTAATGATTGAGAAAATACATAATTGGGAAAAAGCAGTAGTAACACTTTTAAACCTTGACGGTTGGAATTTAACGCATACAGGCAAAGGGAATGAAAGTTGGGATGCAATAGGCACAACCCCTAAAGGTCAGGAATGTGTTATTGAAATGAAATTTAGAAATAAGTACTATGATACTAAAATCCTTGAAAAATTTAAGCACGATAAATTAATAGAAACAGGAAAAGTAGCTTTGTACTTAGTGAACGACCCAAAAGGAAACTATATGTTTTGGCTAAATAATTTAAAAGGTTTGCAAGTTAAAGATATGTACTGCCCAGACACTACATTATGGACTAAAAATAAAATATTAAAGCCTTGTTACTTATTAAAAGAAAAAGACGCTGCAATAATTAATCTAAATGAAGAAAATAAAAAAGGCGTTTGGGATAGCTATTTTCAGATAAAAGAAAAAATAATTAAAAAAAATAGTTAATTAATTTGTTTATAATTAAAATAAGTTTTATATTTGTACCAACGATAACAATTAAAAACAAAACATTATGAAAAAGACAAAAACAGGATTGCACATTGAAACAAGAAAAAACCGCATTGAGGTTTACACTAAAAAAGAATTATTAGAAAGAGAACGTAAAGAGCAAGAATATAGAAGCCTTATAATAACAGGAAGTATTTTACTTTTAGGGATTTTAATTTTTACTTTTGGTTTAATTATAGGTTCTAAGATATAATGACACCACTACAAAAACAGTCATACAATTTATGGTTTAACCACATAGCTAATTTAGTTATGCAATGGAGCAAAGAAAAACCAGCGAACACAGACTTAAAAAACATAGTGCAAGGAATGACAGAAATTGGTCAGTATGTAAACGGTTTAAGTGTTGAGAATACAGTCCTAACAAAACGCATAGGTTTAATACGAGAAGAAAAAAATAAACAGTTAATACAGTTTAAAGAACAAATAGAAAATTTAGAAAACGAATTAAAAAATTACAAAATATGAGTTGGTTAGATAGTTATATAGACGAACCAGATACAAAGACAGAATGTGCCTGTTGTGGTTCTGAAACAAACGGAGATTATTATTGTTCAGTTGAATGCTTTAATTTAGATATAGAATGATACTTTTAATTGACGCGGATAGTTTAATCTTTGCAGCTTGTTATAAGAAACGAGAGAACCCAGAAGATGATAAATACTATCGAGATATAGAAGAAGCTCAAGCTAAGTTTGACGAACAATTTATGAGCATAGTAAACAAGCTAGAGGATATGTACCCTGTTCAGAACTTAATAACGTTTAGTGGTAGCAAGGGAAACTTTAGAAAGCTAATTACAAGCGATTATAAAGCTAATAGAAAAAAGCAAGAGTTACCACCTTTATTAGATGAAATGCATCAATACGTTAAAGACCAATACGGCAGCGTTTGGGGTTACGGAATTGAAACTGATGATATGGTTGCTAGATATTGGCACGAACTGTCAAACGAGCTAGGACGTGACAATGTTATGATAGTAAGCATAGACAAGGACTACAAACAGTTCCCTTGCCTGATGTATAACTATCACTATAAACACAAAGAGGTTTTAGATATAAGCGAAGACGAAGCATTATATAACTTTTACGAACAAATGATAATAGGGGATACAGCCGACAACGTGAACTATTTTTTAGGCAAAGGTAAAAAGTTTGCAGAAAAATATTTAGCTGATTGTGATACAAAGTATCAATACACCAAAAAAATGTATCAATTATTTAAACAAGAGTACAAAGGCAAAGCACGTCAAAAATACACAGAGTGTTATCACTTATTAAAACTTAGAACAGAATGATTAGATTTGTATATGACTTAGATATAGTTATTGAGGCTATGGAAAACCAAGATTATAAAGACGCTTTAAAAATGATTAAAGACATACAGGAAGATTTAAGAATATTAGCATTATTATAAAACAAAACAAAATGATAGCAAAAACATTAAGTAGATTAGGAATAGAAGTATGGAAAGACATACCAGAATATGAGGGTTTATACCAAGTTAGTAATTTAGGAAACGTTAGGAGCTTAGATAGGATTTGCAGCAGAGGTCGAAAAATAAAAGGAACGGTATTAAAACCTCGTTTATCTTCTGTGGGATATTTTAATGTTAATTTATATAAATACGGTGAGTATAAAACAAAGACTGTTCACGCCCTAGTATCTTACGCTTTTCTTGAGCATACGTCTAATGGGGTTAAATTGGTAGTGAACCATATTGATATAAATCGTGAAAATAATAATTTATTTAACTTAGAAATTATAACCAATAGAGAAAATACTAACAAAAAGCACCTTAAAAGTTCAAGTGAATATGTTGGGGTATCTTGGTTTAAGAGAAGTAAAAAATGGCAGTCTCAAATATATGTAAACGGTAAAATAAAACATTTAGGATACTTTACAGATGAAAAAGAAGCAGCACAAGCATATCAAAACGAATTAAATAAAATAAAATTATGAGAGCAACTTATTTACATTATGAAAACGGAAAAGGCTATGACGTTATAGACTTTATAAAAGATTATGAACTAAACTTCAATAGAGGCAATATAATTAAGTATATTTGCAGAAGCGGAAAAAAAGACGATGAGTTAAAAGACTTAGAGAAAGCAGCAGATTATTTAAGGCGTGAAATAGAATACCTAAGAGAGCAGCAGCAACAATGGATAGAAAAAAACAAATAGAATACTATAAAAAAATGGAACAAAAAGAACTAGAACACCAAGAACAAGTAAGGGGAGTTTATGACGAACCAATAAGCGACAGGCATTTAGCTTATTTAAAATGCGTATTGATAAGTCAATTACTACTAGAAGCTAATGATGATTTAAAAGGAAGTAAAGCATTTAAACAAAATGTAAAGCTACAAGTTAATAAAACTTCTAAAATACTAGAACAAATATACCAAGAGGGTTTTAATATTATATATCACAATAACCCTGAAATGTGTACTAATGTATTAAACAAAATAGACAGCTTAATACACAAAATAAAAACATCCAGTATTGACGAACTAGTTATGATTGATGCCTTAGTAGATAATTATTTTCAAAACAAAGAAGAACATAATAAAAACCAAACAGCAGAATTTACTAAATTAAATTAATATGTATATAAATATAGAACTAAAAAAAGCAGAAAGAAAAGACTACTATAAATTCAGTATAAACGGAGTTAAACTAGGGGAATGGGAACGCTCAGAATTAAGACACTTAATAGGAGTTATAGATAATAAAATATAGACAAAATGAAAACACCAAAACAAATAGTACAATACGCAATAGATAACCCACATACAGAAGAACACATAGGCTCAAATTGTTGCGGTGCTTCACAGTGGTTAGAAACAGATTTATGTAGTGAATGTTTAGAACACGCAGAATTTAACTAAAAACAAATATTAAACTATAAAAAATTATGAGATTAGATAAATTAAAAAAAGCAGTAGATAAAAAGTTCGGCTTAGATATAGCCACAAGGTCAAGAAAAAGAAAATATGTATATGCTAGAAAAGTGTTTTGCAAATTAGCTAGAGAAACAGGAGCAACCTTTCAGGCAATAGGAAACGAAATAAACACAAAGCACGATTTGGTATTATTCCATTGCAATACAATAGATGTTATAGAATACCAATACAAAGACAAACACGATGAGTTAATAGACGAACTTAAATTAGTATTTTCAAAGCCTTTTACAAAAAAAGAAAAACCAAAACCAAAACCAAAAAAACAAATAGCAAAAACAAACATAAGCAAAACATTAAAACGTATTAAGTGCATTACAGACATTATAAGCGAATGGGATATAGAAACAGTACAAGAATTTAAACAAACACGACTAGACCCCTTTAACGCATCATTAAAGCATAGAGTAAAGCCTAAACAAATACTAGAAGTAAAAGGAGCTAAAATAAACAACAAAGTTAAAAACCCAGT
>Ga0222719_10004323_pt1 | contig 12459 bp, 5 predicted proteins | sample C33_34DmetaG_FD_165039 | JGI IMG/M metagenome (GOLD analysis project Ga0222719, IMG submission 165039) | Estuarine water microbial communities from San Francisco Bay, California, United States - C33_34D | ecosystem: Environmental > Aquatic > Marine > Unclassified | place: USA: California...
CATGCCGCTGAAATTACCTAAACCGCCGAACGATAAATCAATTGTTGGATCTAGCGTCCCAGTTGATAATACTGGTAGAGGAGCTGGAGGAGGGGGAACGTCACCAAGAACTTTACTTTCTGTGGTATTATACAATTCACTTCTAACTGTATCATTCTCAATAGGATTGTCAGTAAAGAACTCTGGGGTTCTTGTTGTAATAGTTGTATTACCTTTAGTAACTTGTAGACCTCTTGCTGTATACAATGCTGATGCACTAGAAGATCTCAATGATGCCTCTGTAACTAGGTCTGTAATATCTGTAAGTTTAAATTCTTTTTGACCGGTTGTGAATTTAATCGAATCATTATTAGGTATAGTAAATACCCCATATACATCACCCTTCGAATCAGAATACAAAGCTCCACCCTCTAAGAAACTACCTGTTCCTACACTTGTATGGTCATATATACCAGCAGTTGTTTTCTTTTTATTATAATTTGTATCAGTTGGAGAGCAATACTCATTAACTTTAACATTATCAAAGTAAGGATAATATCTTGTTAATGGTTTCAAGCCTGAAGCATGGAACTTAACGACTCTTGATCTAATGTAAGGTATATTAGAAACATCGTCAACATAATTACCTGTGGTAATCTGACCTTTACTTTGTTTAACTGCAAGTGTTGTACCTTTTCTTTGAAGGTTGGTTACATCTTGTAGTGTAAATGTTCTGTCCTGCTTGTATTTTCCACCAGCTTCGTATTTTTTACCATATTCACTTACTTTAATGGTGTCTGTAGTAGAATTTGTTTCAATCCAGTCACCCCACTCAGTACCCCACATCTCACTGATAGCAGAAAAGTTATCATAGATGTCAAGCTCTGTGGTTGTTAGAACTGGATTCACATTTGTGTCTTTCCAATTATCAATAGCAGGAAATAGCTCCATATCACCTTTCCACTGAAACCCTAGACCATTGCTTGGATCTCTGAGTTTGGTTGCATAAGGTTGAATGATGTATTGTGTATTAACATATGGTAGTGTTAACAATTCACCAGCTCTTGGTAAAGATACAGCTGTAATGGTTGCTGAAACAACGCTATCAGTAATTGCTGGTCTAAGACCTGCAACACCAGACCACGTTCTAATAACACCAGTACCAAATGTTCCCTCAACAGCTTCTACATAGTATTCATATGGACTCGTTGCTTTATCGCTGTGTCCAACAATAATACCTCTTGCAGTAAATGATGACCATGATGAACCTTGATAAACTGCAATCACACCCTCTTTGGTCTTATTAATACCAAATTTACTCTTTACATAGTTGTAAAAATCAAGACCAGTTGCTGTAATAGTAGCAATCTTTGGTCTATCAACAACATTAGAAGAACCGCTGCTATCGTATTCAAGTCCGATGATATTATCTTTATATCTTGGTCTTGCTTCGCCTTCTTTAGAATCGATCGCGATATTATAATCACCATCTCTTACATCGCCATAATTATGACCAACAAAAGGTTCAGCAAAGAATCCATTCTTGAATCGTTCAACACCCGAATCATCAAGCTCTTTAATATCTCTTGTTGCTTGTTCTAACAAATTAAGCGAAGAATAATATTCAAGTTTACTAAGCCGATCTTCAAGCGAACCAATGTCTCTCATAGTATATCGCTTGTATGATTTCAGCTCAAGATCAACTTGATAGTCATCTCTCTGATAGAAAGTTGCTGCACCAGGTGAGAGAGAAGGATATGGTGGAATAAACAGCTGTGCCAGTGTCAATGAATCAGCTTGATCGTTTGGTGCACTAGGAGTAAGCGATGACTCACCCTTTGCAACATACATTCTACCCGACTTAGTTAAAATTACCTTATCTATTCTAGGCAAGTAGAATTGTAGATCAGCTTGGAAGTTTGTTTCTACAGCTGGAAGATATGTACCAATAGTAGAATGATCTACTGCTGTGTTTGGTGTATTAATTGTTACAATACTACCAATACCAGAAAGTATTACACCATCCGTTTGGTTTCTGTATTTTGGTCTAAAGTCTACACTGTCCCTCAAGTCATATTCAACACCTGTTGAAGGTGATTTATATACAGGAATTTCAGCTGTATTAATAGTGTTAGCAGTACTACTTGTTACAGTATCATCAACTGGATATGAATCAACACTAAAGTATCCCACACCAGCTGTTCTGTCGTGAGAGAAATAATCAAGTTTAACAGTTAGTCTATCTGCAGTAGTCAATGCAAGCGTAGAAGAGCGTTTTTTCTTGATTTTACTGTTTTCATAATGTGTGTCAAATTGATTAGTAATCAGATCAAATTCTTTTGTTACATCTGTACCTGTTACACCAAAGCCTGTTGATTTGTAGATAGCTTTGATCTTAAACACATCTGATATACCAAGGGTCCATGGACCAACAACACCACCATCAGCAGTGTTCAAATTAATACCAACATATCTGTCTCTACGTACAACCTTATCTTTTTCTTCAGCTGATGTTTTTTGAACATTGTATGAAATTGTTGCTGCTGTATCTTGAATGAAATCTTCACCGAGATCAACTGTCAGCTGGGTACCTGATGGTGTAACACTTCTTGCGCCGCCATCAGAACCATTTTTACTGATGTCAAGAATTGTACCGGCGTGATAAAACTTTCTCAACAATGCCTCATCACCACCTTGGAATGAAGGCTGACCATTGATGGTGATATCGCTACCACCAACTGAATGGACCTTAAAGATACCTGCATTGCCACCTGATGTATTAGTGCACTTTACATAATCACCAACTTGAATGTTTGAAATAGTATTGCCTGAAGTTCTAGTAATTGTATTAGAACCAGTACTAAATGTAACAGACATTAAGTTATCTGTTTCTGTATCTTGTCTAATGGTAATAACATAATCATCTGTGCTGTTTAGAAGCTGTTCAGGTTGATTGCCTGGATCAAAACCCGATGCTTGTGTAACTACAGGAGCAGTACAACCAGCTGAGATTGTGAAGTCCGTTTGAGTTTTAAATATAAACTGATTATCGTTATTTGCAGATGATGCTAAATTTCTAAGACTCTTGATAGAGCTTGCACCAAATCTAAACACCAGACTTTGTTTGTTCGACTCTTCAAGTTTACATGCACCACTTGTTGTAATAGCATCAGCAAAAGAATGCTGACCTGTTCCCATGGAATTTGAGATATAGAAACTTCTAACATCTGCAAAACTCTTACCAGCATTCATTTCAACATCATATACATATAATCTGTATTGAGCGATGCCCGTTCCATCTTCTTCGCTACCAGTAACAAACTGTAGATTAATAAATTTAGCTTCACCAATTTTGCTACCTGAAACTGATGTTTTACCAAATGTTCCACTACCAACAGATGTCTGTGCTGTATCATACAAATCTATAGATACACCATTTTGATTAATGTAAGACCATTTACCACAAACTTGGTTGACATTAACATATCCGCCATAATTCATGTTAACAGCCTGTGCATTTTTCAATACAACATCTGTAGCCTTATCAATTTCTATTGTTCTACCAGTAATAAACTCTGTTCTCTGACCCTTAATGTAGGCAGCACCACCACCTTCAATTAGAGCAACAAGTTTGTTGTTATCCCCAACAATGCCTCTATTGCTACCATCTGAATCAAAGAAACCAAAGTTATTGTATGTATTCAAATGTTCTTGCACACGAATCTTGAAGGGATCGGTAGTATAATCACCAGACTCTTCCCATGTACGTGTTGCTAAGGCTTCACCTAAAGCATCCAATTGACCACGTGGTCTGTGTACTGCTACTTGACCATTTTCAAATCTAGCAATTGGGAAGAATGGTTGCGAGTTGCCCGTCTCATCCAAACCACGTTGTGTTAACGTAGCTGTCAACTTCAATCTATCAGCGCCAGGTGCTTGGAAATTTGTTGATCCCAATGCATTATCATTTAATGTATCATCAATGAAGCTACTAATTAAAGACTCGTTTACATCGAAACCCACTTCAGTATTGGCAAATAAAGTATATTTTCCAATAATTTTACTTTGTTGATCTACCTTAATAAAGTTACCTTTTTGGAAAATCAATCCATCTGTAACAGAGAAAATTAATGAGTTTCCTTGTGCACTGGTAACTAATGTATTAGCTTGAATTAAACCACCATCTGTTCCTAATGTATTAGCATATGTCTCAGCATTTACAACCGTCAATACTTCATTGTCAGAAAACTCTTTTTCTCCATTGACCCCAGCTTGGATATAGTCGACAAAAAGAGTTTTATAGTTTGGAGCAACAACTTCAGCACCATCAGCAATCTTTACAACTTGAGCAAACACATTACTTGTTAGACCTCTAACATAAGTGTTGCTTGTTGTAAACTTAGATACCTCTACAGTGGATCCATTTGCAACTTTATCTTGTAGTTTAATGTTGTGAATACGTCTTGTGTTGTAAAGACAACCCTGTACTACAGATCCATCTTTAAATACATATCGACCAAATCTTTCAACTTGATTCTGAAGAATAGTCTGCAGCTGTGTCAGCTCTCTCGCTTGTACGGCAACGGCAGGTTTGAAAAGAATTCTATGAAAATTCTTTTCCTCATCATAATCGTCAAAATAAGGGGATACATTTAAATCGGTATCTAAAGCCATTGTTATTCCTTAAAAATCGAGTACTAGCTTGATATCTTCTATTTGATCAAGACTTCTTGTTACTGGTTTTACGTTCTGAACGTACATTAATTCACCTGAGTTATTTATCATGTCAGAAGCAAGCACACCATTACCATTAATTGTTGGTTGGAACGATACTGTTGTATTGCCGGACAATGTCTCGTTTCCAATAAATGTACCTTGTACAGCTGTAAGAACAACCGTTGAACTATTACTTGATACAACCCTACCCTCAGCGCCAGAAGATATACCTGCAATAAATTCGCCAACAGCAAACTTACTTGCACCACCATCTGTATGTCTTAGTCGTGTTGTATATTGGATATTAGTAGGCGAAGTCGTATTAGCTATATTGCCATTTGCAAATAGTGGATTCTTAACAAGTGATATTTGTCTAAAAGTGACACCTACTGGAACTGTGTTGCTTTCATTGCTTGTAAACTGTGCTGTAAACATTAATTTATCACCACCAAGCTCTTGAACAGCATTCAATCCATGGCCTCCTTTAGGACTTATCAATACTCTTGCGGTTGCACCAGCACCATGTTCTGATTTAGCATATATTGATACGTTTGCTCTACGATAACTAGAACCAACCGATATAACTTCAATATTTGCAATTGTATTAGATGACGTGTCGATAGTAGAAACAGCTAACGCACCAGAACCATCAGGTCCTGTAATTTGTACTTGAGGTGATATTTTATATTGCGATGGCGTTAATCCACCAGCACTCAATGCTGGACTAAATGGTTCTGTAACTACCAATGTTCTTGTAGCTGCAATATAATTATTAACAATTTTTACTTGACCAGCACCACTACCAGCCTTTACATAAAATCCAGAATTAGCATAGTGATTGTCTTGAGTATTGTTTGCAGATGAATTTAAAATTACAGCTGTTGAATTTACAACGCTTGCAATAATACCATCTGTGTGTGCCCTATAATTTGAACCAGCGTTTGTAACTTCAATAGCATTAATAGCACCATTAATTGCTGCTTCCTGTACATTATATTGAATAGATAAGTCGTCTGATGTTAAATGTTTAACAGGCATTAATGTTTTTGTTAAGAACTTTTCAGCTTCAGCACTGGTTATACTATACATGTATTTCCATGTATATCCATCAGGTGTTGTAAAAGGACTTATTGATACACCAGTAGGTTTTGAAGTACTTACAGTATTAGCATTATTGAATATACATTTGTATACATTATGTTCATCTGTTATTGCATAAAAGTTTTTACTATATTGATCTTGAACCATATGATCATATTGAGCATATCTAGACCCACTTATCCAGTCATATCTTGGTATAACGTAGGATACATCTGTTCTTCTAACAATCTTACCAGATATAAACTCTTGATCAAAAGTATGCTGAGCAAAATGATCTGATCCAGATGGTACCTCAGGACTACTATCTGATACATGTGGTGTTGTTTTACCCAGTACAATATAATAAGATGTGTTTGCAGGCTCAGTAAGAGACTCCAATAACTGATCGGCAATAAATGTACGAAACTTTTGATATATTCTACTACTCATAGCTTTATTTATTAACTCTGTATAATAATTTTAGAGACTTTATCACGTCTCAACATGACACTATCTGTTAAATTTGTTCCATCTGGACTTGTAAATGTTTGAACAAGGTTGGCTGACGTATTTGATGATACTTTATTTATCATGCCAACAAATATGTTATTTGAACCCAAGAACAATTGATCCCCTGTTTGCAACTCATTTTCAAATCTTGTAAATTGACCAGAAAGATTAAAGTTACCATCATTTACTGATAGTTCACCAGACAGCTCATATGGTTGTAATGTTCTAAGTTTAAACAGTCTTATATTGGTTGCATCAATTAGAGAATCGCCTGTATAAGTATTAGCTAACCTCACTTGTGTATTAGATGGAACAGCATTTACTGTTCCTATTCTAACATTACTACTTGTAACAATAACATCGTTAAGTTTTAACTCATTCGTAAATATAGTACCATTACCAGTAATAACATGTGAACCATTTGATATACTTACATTGCCCGTCAATACTGTTAGTGCATCAACTGTATAAACACCAGAGTTCGAAATACCGGAGCCAACAAAACCATTTGCTGTTAAACTTATATTAGATCCAATAGTATTTGCAACAAATCTTAATCCATTTGTTGTAAGAATATCACCTGGTTGGATGTCATCAGTAAATGTCGTGCTTAAGCCAAGTACAGTTGATGTATTATTAGCAATCTCTATGCCACCACTACCAGCTGTCACATCTACATATGATGAAACGTCAAAAGCTGTATCACCAACCCCTTCAGATGATGTTTCTTGTGTTTGATATATACCAAACATTCTAGTACCAGCTGGATGTGTAATAGATGTCAATGTCTTCTTATATGTCGAAAGAGACTCTTCTGTTACAATCTCATACGAAAATGCTTGATATCTTTTAGAGTCATGTATTCTTTGATTTGAGCTTGGGAAACTTTGTGTCTCAACCCAACCACCTTCAGTTCTAGCAACACCACCCAGAGTAATAAGACCTGTAGCATCTGTACCTTTAGCAACCAAACTACGTAATACAACACTCTCAGCATTAGTGTAACCAAATCCATGATCCAATACCTTGAGATTTGTGATAACATTGTTAGCCAAAAGACCAACATCTACAACAGCATCATTACCAAGATAACCACCAGCACCATTTGGTATTCTCAAACTATAAACAGTTGGTTCTACTATGGTAGCGGTTGGAGCTACAACATAGTCTCTACCTGTTTCTGTTGTAACAATAAAATCTATAGCCCCAAAAGTATCAGTGTCATAATTAAGCGCACTAGCTAGGGTGCTACTAACACTTGCACTGACTAGATTAGAGTTCAACTGATATGCAGTATTTGCAGCATATGCTCTTATAATAGCTGTATTTGTAGAAGCAGCAGCCATTGTCTGTGTCGTAAATGTAATCGTTTGTGTACCTGGATCATAGTCATGTACAACCATACCAGCACCACCTGTATGATCCCCTGAAGGACCTGGCGTAGTATTACCAATATACCATATAGAACCATTTGTAAATGTGTTGTTAGCTACATCAGCATCTAAGACTGCTGTATTTGAACCATTACTCCAACTAATATTTAATCCGTTTGCAACATTAGGTCCAGCAATTGGTTGGTTGGCATATACTTGTGTTGAAGTCAATTGACTATTGGCCACAATAACAAAGCTGTTAGCTTCACCAATTTGAATCTGACTATTGGCTGCTAGCGATCCAATCTGATCTTGACTATATTGAATTATTCTAAATGGAGCCTTTATACCACCAATTCTAAATGCTCCGCCCGATCCCCCAACACCGCCAGATACAGTTACAATACTGTTTGCTCTGTATCCTTCACCTGGATTGGAAAGAGTAAAAGACAATCTACCATTAAATGTCTCGCTCGATACAACAACTGCGCGGCCTTCAATACCATTACCCTCGATATCAATTATATCACCAGGAGCAAATTCTGATCCATTTGCAGTTAATGTAATATTTTGGATACCAGCGATAATTCTTATTGATACATCTGGATATTCCAATGTATAAATTGGCTCGTTTTGTTCAAACTGTTTTTCTGAAATATCTGTTAGTACAATCTGAGCTATCAGTTTGCCGTTAACAAGTTTTTTATTAACACGCTGAACAATTGCTGATGCATCAGAAGATATACCATAAATTCTCAGTCCAGCCCATTTTTCAATCTCAGGGTTATATATTGCCTGTAAATACTGATCAAATCTCCAAGCACCCTCTGAGGGTTTGAATGTATATTCATATGGGTTTCTTACTTCAGCATCTAGACCATATATACCACGTAATAATGCTTCGAACCCTTGGTTTGAACCTTTTGCACGATAAACATCAAGTACTTTCTTAATAAACAGTACAAAGCTACTAGTGTTAGATGGAAAATTTAATAGATACTGGTCTCTCCACAGATCAAAAATACTATTAAGAAATGTTTGGCCACTATCTAACCATACTGTATTTGCTGATGTATACTGTCCACCTGTATCTCTTTTATACTGCTCATAATATTCACCTACTTCATCAACATCATTCAGCTTTATAAGATTTTTACCAGCCGACTCTACATTACCACCAGTATGTAAAAAGTTATAATATTCTTCAATCATTTTAACAAGAACAGGACCTTCAACAGTCATAAACTCCGGAACCTGATTATGAATCAAGTCTGAAGTATATCGGTGTGATTCACCGTCTCTAAAGTCTCTGTAATATGTTTTAGGCATTATACATTAGCTACATTTTGTTCTGGAATAGCAGTTGTTACTACATCAGATGATTGAATAAGAAGTATTTGGTTATTTTTAGGTACAACATCAAATGTTGCTGGGCGGGCTGATATTGTTAAATATGGTCCTTGGTATTGTGATATGTTTAACCGGTTGATTGAAATTGTTCCAGATAGATAATCAACTGTACCAACATTAGGATCCAAAATACGCTCAGACCCATCAGCATTCGTTGAATAGATGTATAAAATTCCATTGCCATCATCCTTAATAAATGATGATTCGCCCTGAAAAGTCACAGCACTACTAAACACAGATGCAACATGACCAGCATGTCTTTCGTGATTAGCATCTGTTGCCAATATCGCATTATTCAACTGAATAAGAAATGACTGATCTGTATTTAATGAAGGAAACAGTCTTTTGCGGAGTGTAAAACCACCACCTGAACCAATTATAGATCTATCTAGATTATCAATTTGTGCTGCAAGTTTAGATGCACGTAGTGATGCATTAAATTGGCCTAGGTTTGTTGCACCAAAGTCAAGTATCTCTTGTGTTACGAGTGCAGCGAGATCTTGACCTGACTTTGTTGTTTTATCGGGATCATAATTTATAACATAATTTAAATTTAAATATATGTAATTTGGATCAATAATTTCAGGTTGAATACTAAGAACAGAACGATCTTTTAAATATGCAAGCACTTCTTGTTTTCTAACATCTGTTAACACCTCACCAATTTCAGGTCTAATTGCAATTTTTACAGTACCATATTGAGGAGGATCAATATCTTCACCACCATAAGCTCTAACAGATACAAACGTTGGAAACTTTTGTTCGATAATTGTTTTAAAGTCGTTTGCTGTAACAGCCCTATACTGTGTTGAATAATGTCTGGTAGCATTGAATCGTATTGACTCTAATGATTCTTCAAATGAACCACCGGCAGCTGCTGACACTGTTGTTGCTGTTACAGCTGATGCGCCTGCAATACCACTTACATATGTAAAGTCAGATGCACCATTAGGTCTATCACCATCAGTTGCACAGTATCCTACAGATACAATATTTCCGGTAACAAGTTTTTTACCAAAGTTACCATCACCAAAAACAATCTCATATTGATTACCAGCAAATGGTTGAATAAAATAGATCTGTGACGTACTATCTAAATTAAATACAGTATCTGCTTTTACATAAGGGGCTGTTGTATTGTCCGAGGCACTTGTTTGAACAGTTACAGATATATTGTTAATGTCAACATTATCATTAGGTATTACGTATCTAATGGGTGTATTTTCATTATGTGCTTCGAACGTATATGAAAGCAATTCACCTTCAAATAGTTGAACATTAGTAGCAATATATGTACCACCGTTGGGTAGTGCTGTGAAGGCTTTAATTGTTGCAAAGGTATATGTCTGATCACCAACCGTAGAGGTGAAGACAGTTCCTTTGGGAATAGTTATAGATGCTGCCCCGCCAGCTGCAGTAATGGCAAGATTTACTGTTGCACGAGCTGCATTTGCACTACCTGGAAGATAGTTTAATTCTTTTGCTCTTGATAAAATAGACTCACGTAAAATAGCACTATCCAAGAACATCTCATTGGATACCATATTCAAATAGTATCCATTATAGTATGTATTATATGCAAGGATATCAATCATCGTGCTCAAATTAGAGCCTTCAAAATCATAATCCTTAAATTCTGATGTCGTATTCAGAAACGTCTTGATATTAGTTTTGATTTTATCAAAATCTAGTTCTGTAATATTAAGTGTTGCCATTTATCTTAGTCTCTCTAGTAATACATCAAATGTTATTGGCTTCGAATTACCCACAATAGCAAAAACAATCCTAACATTTACAGCGTTGTCGTCAAAACTTGAAGAAGCTATTACATTTAACAGTCTTGCTCTAGGCTCATAGTTGCTTATGGTTGTCTCTATTAAGCTCTCAATCTGTGAAAGAGATAGTGTGTCAATATTCTCAAATAACATAGACCTAACATTGCCACCAATATCAGGCTGAAACAATCTTTCATAACTATTTGTAGTAACCAAGTTCTTTATTGAACGCTTCACTGCGTTCTCGTTTGTTATCATTAATAAGTCTTTACGTACTGGATGAATATCCAGGTTAGTGGAAATATCACTGAAGATTGTATTTGACTGTATAGTTTTTGTTGCCATCTATCTATTTATACCAACTTTGGCCCAGAAGTATCAGCACCATCGCCTTGTTCTGTATGAACATGACCTTTGCCACTAATACCAGCAGAAACATGGTCACCATTAGCAGATGAAGTGCCTGAAATTTCAACATTACCTGTCAACTTTATGTCACCTGTCCAATTAGTTATAGGACAATCGATATTCATCTTTTCTCCAACTATTGCATTCATTGTTTTACCAACGGTTGCTGATACATCATTCTCTACGGTCATAAATGCATTATTGCCAACTGTAATATCAGCATTACCATCAACAACAATTTTCAAACTTCCGGAAACTCTTGCTTGATCGTTTCCTAAAGTAATATTCCACCTATTACCGTTAATCTGTGTAACATCACCATTTGGTCTGATCTCAATGTTAGTACCCGATGAATGTGCTATTCTGATACGCTCAGCATCTGGTGTATCATCAAACTCTACCGAATGACCAGACTCTGTCCCATATACCTTGTTATGAGGATATACAGCTGCATAGGCAGATGGAGGATTGTTAATTGACCCATCAATTACGTCTGTGATTGTGTTTTCACCACGCGCAAGTTTGTTAGTATCAGGCTCATTTACCTCTTTTGGATACACACCATCTGGATCATTGAAACCTACATTAGGGTCTGCTAGATCTTGTGGTATACCGTGCCAAGAACCGATAATAACGGGCCTCTGAGCGTGTTCTCCATCCATCCAGAAGCCAAACACATAAGAGCCCTTAACAAGCCCTGAGGGACTAATTCCAACGCCGCTAACACTAGCAGAAGTCGTAGGCATCATCGTCACAGCCCACATCATATCCTTCGTCTTTAATGTTTTTTTATCCTCTGTATGATGGCCAAGAATACGAACCTTCACACGAGATATTTGCTCGGGATCATTAATGTCTTCTACAACACCAATAAACCAAATAAAACCATCATATCCAAAATATTTCTCATCCACATTTAAAGGCATTATTCTTTCCTTGCAATCTTGTTCTGGAAACCAGACTTCTTGGCTGTAATCATTGATATACCTTTTTCTTGGGTAAACACATGTTTCAAGCTCGTTATAATATAATTTCCTGAAATATATAAATCATTTGCACTACCATCACCTGCACCCGAATCACTTGGAACATTAAACACAATTTTGTCGCCAGCCTCAATAAAGTGTGTGATGGGCATTGTTATATTAACAACGAGATCATTGAATCTAGCTCGTGTCATCTGTCTTTTTAGGAAGTAGTTGGTATAC
>Ga0222719_10004325_pt1 | contig 12455 bp, 12 predicted proteins | sample C33_34DmetaG_FD_165039 | JGI IMG/M metagenome (GOLD analysis project Ga0222719, IMG submission 165039) | Estuarine water microbial communities from San Francisco Bay, California, United States - C33_34D | ecosystem: Environmental > Aquatic > Marine > Unclassified | place: USA: California...
TAAACAAGTCTTAGATGAGTTGGACAACAAAGGAACATTTAAAGCTGATGATGAAATCGGTGTAGTGTTCACAGCAATCAAAGAAGCAGTAGACGAGATAAACGAAATAACAGAACAGGAGTTATAAATGATTGAAAGAAATTACGATAAAAAGCATCCACTAAAAGTTGCGTTAGAAAACTATCTTGATAATAAGATAAGTTATAATGTATTTAAAAGTATAATGCCAAAAGTAGAACATAAAATGAATTTAAAGTGGATTACTTCCGGTAAAAGTAATTTATACGATTATTTATTTTTCTCAGATGAAGGACTAAGATTTGTATCTGAAACTTCCAAAGAATTGGGGGTTAAATAATGCCAAGAAAAGCAAAAAAGGGTTCACCAAGATATTACTTCCACCAAGGAACAGAAGACGCAATCATTAGACATAATAAAGAAACTCGTCCACATATGAGAGAACGAATTTACAACGAACATATCAGAACACCTTTTGAGAAATTGGCAGAAAATATTATTCATACATTTAAGTTTTATTACTTTGATGTTCCGAGTGATGATGTTAAACACGAGGTAGTAAGTTTTCTATATATGAATATGCATAAGTTCGCCGAGGGTAAGGGAAAAGCATTTAGTTATTTCAGTATTGTTGCTAAGAACTATTTGATTCTACACAACAATAATAATTACAAAAAACTAAAACAAACTGATGATGAATCCGTAACTGATTACAAAAGAGATGCTATGTCCGAAACAAAAAGAGAAGACTTGGTTGATGCTAAAAAAGAGTATGTGGATTTATTTATAGATTATTGGTCTAATAATCTAACTACCGTATTTAAAAGAAAACAAGATATGGATGTTGCTAATTCAGTATTGTATTTAATGGAACAAAGAGAAAATATTGAAAACTTTAATAAGAAAGCTTTGTATATTTTAATTAGAGAAATGACAAACTCAAACACTCAACACATTACTCGTGTAATTAATGTGATGAAGAAACATCACGTTAATTTACAAAAAAACTATTTAGCTACTGGTTCAATAGAAACTCGTTGGACTGGTTCGTGGGATTTAGAAACTTTATAATTTAGATTAATAAATATGGAGGATATACATATGAGTAACATCAATGAACTATATTCGCAACTAAGTGATTTGTTTACAGAATTTGAAACAAATCATCAAACTAATGTAAACACCGGTAATAAAGCCGCTGGAACAAGAGCTCGTAAAGCACTTGGTGAAGTTAAAAAGTTAGTTACAGAATATAGAAAAGCTTCAGTAGAAGCAAGTAAATAACACATAGAAAAAAGGGCAGTATTTCTACTGCCCTTTTGAATCCACCTTTATTTGTTAAGTAATCCGAGTATCACGATTAGTGATATGAATCCAGCAAATCCTGCGTCTCCGAAAGAATTTACCAATCCAATCAAATTACTAACAATATCAATACCTAAGAATCCCCCTACAAATACTAATTGTACGAGAACACCTAAGCCGACTATATGTAATAGTACATCTTTTAAACCAGATACACTATCTATAATCATTTTGATTGTGTCTTTCATTTTAGTTTCCCCCTATTAATGAATAAAAGTCGGTTATTCCCCGACTCGTATAATAATTATAAGTCAAATCTAAAAAAATTAATCAGTATATAAATATATATACCCTTTTTCTGACTATTTACTATTTATTGTTAGGTAAAAACTATGGCAAAAGATTACGAAATATTCAAGGGAAAAACCCTATCAGATGTCTTCAAGGACATATATGATAATTCCAAAACCAATAAAACACAATTAGAAGTATTGATGAAAGAGGTTGTGGGATTTATTAAGGACGGAGATACGGCCGTTCAGATTATTCCTATGTTAAAAGAATACTTAGAAATCAATGTCAAGAACGACGAACAACTTGTCAAGTTGGCAACTATCGTTCAAAGAATTACAGCAGCAGAAAAAAGAGTATCGGACTCAGGAGATGAGTTCGGTTTATCAGAAGCAGAAAAAGAACAATTGATGAATGCAATAGAATCAGATGTTCAAGAGTTACAAATCAAAAAAGACGAAATAGAAAGTTCCATCAGTAAGGAAAATTAAATGGCATTTTATAAAGAGGTCGGTAAAAATACCGAGTCTACTACAACAGATAACCGAGTAGTATCTACGGACGACCTACGAGTTAAAGTAAAACAAATACTACAAGAAAAACAATGGCATCAAATAGAACCAGTTGAGGTTATTGATGTTATTACTAATACTGAGGTTGCCACAAAACAGAATATTCAATTTGGTAAAATAATTGGTAGATACATTTATAGTGATAGAAATGTTTCACTATCAGAAATATCTTCTAAAACATTTAGACCACTTGGTTCAAACATTATACAACTTCCAATAATAGGTGAGGTTGTTATGGGTATAGAATTTTTCGGTGAGAGATTTTACTTACCGATGTCTATGGTAAAAACATTTAAAAATAAACTTGATGAATTACCAAGATTAAATTATTCTCATAAAAATATTAGTTCAATAGGAGAAGCTCCCATAGATAGTTCTGATGTTCAGGGAACATACTTTAGAGATACTAATAAATCAAAATTAATTCTTAAAGAAGGTGATACAGCTATTCAAGGTAGATTTGGAAACTATATAAGACTTAGTAGTAATCAAATAGCAGACTTAACAGATGAACTTGGAGATAATGCATTAGAAAAAGTTAATGAAACTTTTTTCGATTCACCAAACATTGAACTCAATGTAAATAATGCAATTACAAGTACAAATAGTTCAAAAATACTGATGACTACAAGTCAAAGTGTTCAGTATCCAGAACAAATTGTTGAGTTTGGTAAGAGTATGAAAGATATAGACCCAAACGGAACTGAGTTTGTTACGCAAGATTATTCTGATGGACAGGTTTACATTGATGCTGAAAGAATTGTTTTTAATGCAAGTAAAGATGATATTGCAATCTTTGCAAATAAAAGAGTTCACATAAAAGGAAAAAGTGTTCAGATTTCCAATACTAAGGGTAGTGTTTCAATTAAAGCAAAAGAAGTTGTTGAGGATTTTAGAAACGGAAAAAAATTACAAATAAATAAAGACCTAACAAAAGGAGATGTAATATTAGCACCAGACAATATGCAAGAAATGGGAGCGGTTCTTGCAAAACAAGTTGAGTGGAATTTAGATTTTATAAAAGTTCAAATTGGTTCATTAGTTCCAGCAGGTATTCCAGGACTACCGACATTTAAAGTTAATCCAGTATGGTTTAAAAATGTTAAAGACAAAATTAAAAACGCAAAAAGATTATTAGAATTTAATGACTTGGTGTTAAAATTAAAATGGTTAGATAAGTCTAAGTGGAAAACCTACACGATGAAAGAATTAAAAGAAGCGTTTAAACCTATTCCGGGCTTTGGTTCTATTATAGCTGGGTTTTCTTCACTAAAACAATTAAAAGGAAACATAGATAATATTAAAGACCAAATTGATGAAAAGGTAAAAGCATTAGAAGCAATAAAGTCAGGTGAGTTATTAAATGTAGCAAATGTCGTTAATGGTTTAAAAGATGGTTTAGTAGACGGAGCAATAAAAGATTTAGGATTAGAAAACGCAAAAGACCTTAGAAACAAAATAGAAGATTTAGAAAAAACAGGACAAACTATAAGTAAATTTACAGGTGGTCGTGGATTAAAGCAACGATTAGATACTTATACTAAACTGGAAGAAGAAGTTCAACAATCATTTCCAGGTGACCCAGGATATGAATCATTAGTCCAACGAAGAGATGAAGCTTCCGAAAAATTAAATAGTTATGTAGCAAGAGGTTCAGCAGATGGATTTGACCAAAGAGTATCTGAAATTGATATTGAAGTTCAGGCATTTTCAGGTGGTATGGACTTATTAGAAGCTATGGTAGAAGTACAAGATGAAGCAGAAAAAATTGAATCAGTAACAAGTTAGGAGTAGTAATGAATAAAAATAAATTAAAAAATATAATTGAATTAGTTGTTCGTAAAGAAGTCAAAAAACAACTTAGCGAGATATTTATTAATGAAGAAAAAGAAATCAAATTAGCAGAAACGATTTCTAAACCTAAACCTAAAAAGGTTGTCAATAAACCTAAAAAACAATATTCAAAAAACCCAGCGTTAAATGAAGTATTGAACAATACAAAACCATTAGGTTCATCAGGACAAACTGATGAATACCCAACATTAGGTGGTGGAATATTAGGTAGTGATAATATGGCAGATGTCTTAGGTTATGGGAATTTAGGTAGAGGTCAGAATAAAGAAAAAGCAAGAGAAATGGCAGCAGTTGATACAATCAAGAAACAAGGAGTCTCAGTAGACTCAGTTCCAGAAGATGTTCAAAACGCATTAACTCGTGATTATTCTGGATTGATGAAAGCAATTAATAAAAAGAAATCAGGCGAAGGTAATTTTAGACCATAATGGCAAGCGTAAGAGAAATAAATAATAACGAAGATATTAAAGTAGGAATTAGATTCCCATTAGGAAGAAGTGTAGATGGATTTTTTCACTCAACTTCTACCGTATTGGAACAAGCAAAATCTAATATAAGAAATCTACTATTGACAAGTCCAGGTGAAAGAGTTATGCAACCTGAATTTGGTTCCAATCTTAAACAACAAATTTTTGAAAACATTGGAGTAATATCGATAGACGCAATAGATAGTACAATAAGAGATGCTATTTCAAGACAACTACCTTATGTTATTATTAATGAGATTGTAACAGATGCGAAACCAGATGACAATATAATAAACATATCATTAGAGTTTTCCGTTACACTTAACCCAGATGTATTTGAAACCTTAACATTTAATTTTAATATTGGAGACAACTAATGCCAACACCAAATCCAAGAGATATAGATTACGGAACAAACAAAAAAGTCGTAAAGAAAGAAGTAAATTATCTTGGTAGAGACTTCCGTGATATAAGACAAAACTTAATAGAGTTTGCGAAATCGTATTTCCCAAACCAATACAATGATTTCAATGAAGCATCACCAGGTATGATGTTTGTTGAAATGGCATCTTATGTCGGAGATGTATTGAATTATTATGTTGATAATCAATTTAGAGAAACACTTTTAAATCAAGCAGAAGAAAGAAAAAACATTTATGAGATTGCACAATCTTATGGATACCGACCAAAACTTGCAGCACCTTCATCAGTAAAATTAACATTTGCTATGGATGTTCCAGCGAGTGGTAGTGGGACTGGTGCAAGTTTTACATCATCACCAGATATGACATACGCTTCTATAATTAAATCAGGAACAACTTTAAAGTCAACAACTGGTATTAAGTTTTCATTATTAGATGATGTTAACTTTAAAGTATCAAGTTCATTAGATGACTTACAATCAACACCATTAACACCAGCATCCGGAGATGTTCCTACAAGTTTTAGATTGTTCAAAACAGGTCTTGCTAAATCAGGTATTACCACTACTGAACAATTTACATTTGGAACAGCAACAAAGTTTGACAAGATAACTTTAGATAAAGAAAAAATTACAGAAGTGGTTTCCGTTACTGATTCAGACGGAGGTAGTTGGTATGAGGTTCCTTTCTTAGCACAGGATACAGTTTTTGAAACACAAGAAAATACAACTTTAAATGACCCAAGCTTATCACAATATCAAAATGAATCACCTTACTTGTTAAAACTTATCAAGACCTCAAAAAGATTTAACACAAGAGTAAATGATAAAAACAAAACTGAAATAAGATTTGGTTCAGGTGTTAGTGATAATGCAGACGAAGAAATAATTCCAAATCCAGATAATGTGGGTTCAGCATTAGGTGGTGGTGTTTCAAGATTAGACGAGTCATTTGACCCAAGTAACTTTTTGAAAACACAAACATTCGGATTAGCACCTGCAAATACAACACTAACCGTAACTTATCGTTATGGTGGAGCAGTAGAACATAATGTTCCAGTAAACTCTATAACTATGATAGATAGTTTAAGTTTTAGTAATTCAACTTCTGGTATTGATTCATCAGTATTGAGAAGTGTTCAAGATAGTATTCAAGTTACTAATTTGGAAAGAGCAACGGGTGGAGCAAGTCAAGAAACATTAGAAGATATAAAACTAAATGCAAGTGCTTACTTTAATGCACAAAATCGTGCGGTAACAAAAGAAGACTATGTAACTCGTGTTTATTCTTTACCACAAAAGTATGGTAATGTAGCAAAAGCATTTATTGTTCAAGATGAACAATTAGAACAAAACGGACAATTAGAAGTTATCAACGGAGTAGTAAAACGAATTGGTAATATCGATACTATACCAAATCCTTTAGCATTAAATTTATATATGTTGGGATACACTTCAGATAGAAAGTTAACTCAGTTAAACGAAGCAGTAAAACAAAATGTCAAAACATACCTTTCACAATACAGAATATTAACAGACGCTATCAACATTAAAGATGCGTATGTTACAAATGTTGGTGTAAGATTTGGTATATTGGTTCGTAGAGGATTTAATAAAAACGAAGTATTGTTTAGAGCAATACAGGCAGTTAAGAAACATTTTGAAATTAAAAAATGGCAAATCAATCAACCAATTGTGTTGAATGACATTGCTTATGTTATCTCATTGGTAGAAGGAGTAATCTCAGTAGTTCCACCACAAGACAATAATCCTAACAAGAATATTGTAGTGATTGAAAACAAACACAAAGTGTCTGAAGGATATAGTGGAAACATATACGATATGGATGCAGCTACGAGAGATGGAATTGTTTACCCTTCATTAGACCCAAGTATATTTGAATTAAAATACCCAGACATTGACATTGAGGGTAGAGTAGTGGGAGATAGATAATGCATTATTTTGAATTTGGTAAAAGAGATACAACACTTTATTCAGGTGGAACAACATCATCAGTTAATACAGGATTAGATGAAATATTAGAAATAGTAAAAGATGTTAACTCTAATGGAGCAGTTGGTAATGTATCCAGAATATTAATTGACTTTGACTATACTGATATATCTCAATCTATTGTAGACGGAATAATTCCTTCCACCGCAAACTTTTATTTAAATCTATATGACGCAACATCAGAAGAAGTTGAAGCAGAACAATATGTTTATGCTTATATGGTTAGTGGAAGTAATTGGAAACAAGGAACAGGAAAACTTGACCACGACCCAGTAACAACTGATGGAGCAAGTTGGAGATATCGTGATGAAGAAAACTCAACACCTTGGGTAACGGGTTCAGTATTGACTGACGGAGGTAGTTGGTTTACATCAAGTATTGACGGACAATATGAAGTTAGTTCATCATACCAATTAACATTTGACAAAAAAGATTTAAGAATAGATGTAACGGATATGGTTAATAATCATATATATTCTTCATCTGCATATCCTAATAGAGGATTCATACTAAAAAGAGAATCAATCTCACCAACAGATTATACATTTGGATATACTTCCGGTAGTGATACCACAAAAGACGAAAGTAGTTCAGATAGATTGGGAAATTTAAAATACTTTGGTAGAGAAACTCATACAATTTATCCACCTAAGTTAGAAGTAGTGTGGGACGATTCAAGTTGGAACACAGGAAGTTTAGATGCTTTGAGTGGAGATGATTTAGGTAGGTTAAAGGTTTATTTTAAAAATTTAAGACAAGAATATAAAGAGGGTTCAAAAGTAAAATTTCAAGTAGTGGGTAGAGAGTTATATCCTACTACTGCGTTTTCATCATCTGCCGCAGAACTCACGGTAAAGTATTTACCAAGTGCGTCTGCTTTCTATCAAGTTAAAGATGCCGATACCGAAGAAGTAGTTATTCCGTATGGAACAGGTTCAAAAGTTAGTTGTGATTCAACAGGTAATTATTTTAGATTATGGATGAACGGACTACAAGCAGAAAGAAACTATCGTTTTTGTATCAAGGTAGTTAGTGGTAGTGGTAGTGATGAGGAAATAAATTACTATGACGACAATTATGAATTTAGAGTAGTGAGATAAAATGCCTTATTTACCAAGTGACGCAAGAAACAAGTCAGACTATTATCAAAAAATATTAGACGCTGACATAATAGAACAACAGGAAATTATTGCTGATTTAAAATCTAAGCAACAAGTTTCAGGTTCTATTGATGCCAATACTGAATTAAGAAATCAAGACGGACAATTAATGTTAGTTGAGTCACCAACTCAAAAAGGAAAGTCAATAGAAGAAGACTTCCAACAAGTCAGAATAGAAAACAAACAGGAATTTTTTAACAGTAGAAATCTCAGTAAAATAGATAAAGAGTTTTCACATTTCAGACCACCAGTAGAACTTGATATTGATGATGAAGATTTGGAAAAGGAAGAAATAAGAGAGGAAATAAAAATAGAGGTAAAGAAAGAAAAGATTGACTTACCACTAAAAAGAATGTTTGCTCGTTTCGTCAATAGAGTATTGTTGGTAAACTACGATACAAAAAGCATAAATACAGATTTACTACATTCTAAAATAGCATTTATTTTTAAAAGAGAATTAAAACCAAGAGCAAAATTGTCGTTTAATTTTAACAAACTTGTAAAGTTTGGTATAAGAGGACTACCAATACCAAAAGCAAAACCAAAGAATCAACTTCAAGATATGGTAGGTTCTATGTTGGGATTAATGAGATTATCCAACTATTTAAAAAATTCAGATTACAAAGCACTATATGAACAATATGTTTTACCTAATGGAAAGTTAAGAGAAGCGTGGGCAGTAGCAAACGAAAATGCACCGAGAGCCGAATTTGATATGTATAATGTTAGTGGTTTAGAGGGTGAGGAAGAGTTCAAGTAATGGCAAGAGAATACGGGTTTACCGATAAAGAAAAACAATTATACTTTACACCAGAAAAGGTGTATAGTAGTTTCGGTCGTGATGATGACGATGACTTTATTGCATTATTTGTGTATAGTGAAAATGACATTTTATTAGAAACGATAATTTTAGAAGCAGAAGAAGTTGGTTTAGATTCTGGTGAAAACTTTATCGATTTAAATATAGGACAACATTTAAGAGACGCTGGATATGAAGAGGGTAATTTTAATGTTACTTATAAATTTCTTAGAAGACTTGCCGGTGTAGAACAAAAAGTTTTTGTTGACGGACAAGGAAATATTTACGAGGGTAAAGTTAAAACAAGAACTATTAATGGTGAAGAAAGATATTTTGCTACGAACAACTCAGACGACCAAGACCAAGCAGTAGAAATGGAACTGTTCAAAAGAGATTTAACTTATATTATTGACGACATATCACCAGACAGAACAGAAGCAATAGTTGAGGTTGATGAGTTAATCAAAAACCAAGAATACAAAGAAGACTTTCTTTCTATGTCAGAAATGATTGAGTATAAACCATTAAGACTAAATGGTGCTGGTCCAATTAAATTTGACCAAACTGACCCAACAATTTTAGAGTTTGATATCAATGATTTAGATAGAGGGTTTACACAGAATATGGTAGGTGGACAAATAGTTATTCCAAGTATGTATCAGATTGAAAATGAAATCATTACTAATGAAGATGAAATCGTTAGAGAAATCGTAGAGATTGATTTCTTTGAACCAGAAGAAGTCCAAGACCCAACCCCAGAACCAGAGCCAGAAGAAGAAATAGAATTTTATGACGGAGATATTGGTATTGCAGATGGTTCCGCATATGGGGGTAGAAGCTAATGGCAAGGTCAGAGAGAGCAAAACAACTACAACAATTCTTAGAGTCAACAGGTAGGAAATTACCTACTCAGAGAACTGGTGCCGCAAGAAATGCCTACATAGATAGGGACGTCACAGGAAGATATAGAGGACCAGAAGACGGACCACTATCACCAGGAAATGGATTACCACTTGGTGGTTTAATTCAAAGTGAACCAGTTCCGTTGTATGGTGGACTACATAGTGAACAAATTAAATTAGGTGTTAAAAGAAATACAAAAGATGCCATAGACCCAATCAGAAAAAAAAGAAAAACTCGTAAAATAGTAAAAGAAAGAATTGTTCCAAGACGAGTAGTCCGAAGAGAAATTAAAGATAGAGATTATGTTGCAACCATTACTGAGGTATTGGATGCTAATCGTGTAAAAGTAAACTTAACTTATAATGACGGAGTAAATAAAGTCAAACATAAAGGTGCTGACCAAAGTGCAGAGAAGTTTACTTATTGGAGAGTAAATTACGATAAAAGTAATGTCAACAGATTTAAAACCTATATGGTAAATGGTAATCAATTTTATCTATTGGTAAATGATAAATTAGGTGCCGACATCACATCAAGAAAAGTAAAATTAAAACAACCATTAGCAGACAACTTACAAAAATTAGATAGAGTTTATTTTGTAGAAAAAAGATTACCAGACTATAATGACACGGTAAAGTTAGTTCCATTTGTAGATAGACCAGACGACGGAATATTTTTAAGAATACCAAATCTAAATTCTAATGACAACCCAATTAATTTTGAGGGAACTAATTTCCAAACCCACAATGATTTATTAGGTAGTGATAGTACATTAAACTTTGACTTAGAAGAAAAACTTATATCAGGTAGTTTATTAAATGTCCAACCTAATGTTGATTATCAAAAAACATCAGTAGACCTTTCTGAGTTTGATGATGATACTGGTTTTGGAAACTATGTACATTTTTCAAATGCTGAATCAAGACTTCGTAATTTTAAAAAGAAATTAGATGTAATTGAAAATCATAACGAAACAAGTTCATCATTATTAACAATCAGTAGTTCAGCAGAAAGAATTGAAGATATAGAAAAAAGAAGACAACGAGTAATTAATTCATTTGACCCATTTGAACATTATATGTATTTTGAAAGTTCATCTTATGTTAGTTCTTCTAATGGACAATTCCACGACACGAGTTGGCCTAAGACAAACTCATCATCACCATATACATTAGCTGCGGTTGGTAGTTCACAAGCAAACACTTGGTACAACAATATGATAGCAAGTGCTTCTCGTTATGACCAAGGTAATGTAAATAATTTAAGAAACTCTTTACCGGAACACGTTTATTCTGATACAAAAAATAATGTATTCTTAGAATTTATGGATATGGTTGGACAACAATTTGATGAGATATGGCAATATGTAAAGTCATTAACAGATGTCAACAAACGAGTAGAAAAATTATCAGAAGGTATATCAAAAGATGTAGCAAGAGTATTTGCTCAAACTCTTGGATTAAAATTATATAGTGGTAATGATTTAGTAAATCTACCAGAATACTTGTTGGGTAAAAATCCAGACGGAACCACAAAATACGAAACCGCATCAGAACAACTAACAGAAGAAATATGGAAAAGAATTTTAGCAAACTTACCTTTCTTTATCAAAGCAAAAGGAACAGAACGAGCAGTAAAAGGATTGTTAAGTTGTTACGGAATACCGAGTTCTATATTAAGAGTAAGAGAATATGGTGGACCAGATAAAGGAACAAGAGTAAGTTATGAAATTAAAAGAAAGTTTACCCGAGCATTAGATTTTAAAGCATCTCAATACATTAAACTACCTTGGGCAAATATATCATCTCACAAACCAGAAACCATAGAATTTAGATTTAGAACACCATACAATGCAAACCAAACTTTAATACACAAAGACGGAGATTGGGCTATTGAACTTATAAATAGTGCTTCATCTGAATATGGAAATGTAAGATTATCAGTTAGTGCTTCTACCGGAGTAGAAGTTGTTTCATCATCTAAACAAAGATTTTTTGACAATGATATGTGGTCAGTTATGTTGACAAGAAAGTCATCAAGTGGAGCAGACTTAACTGCAGATACCGCAACACAAGATATAACTTATGAACTATTTACAAGTCAATATGATGCCACAAGACAAAAAATAAATTATAAAGTTAGTTCAAGTATTGATATTGACGGAGATGTATCAAGTTCATACAATACTAAATTCACTACAACAGGAGACTTAGTATTAGGTAGAAGTGGTAGTAATGAGTGGAACGAAGGTTCATTTAGTGGTTCTTTAATGGAGTTTAGATTATGGAGTGAACCTTTAAGTGCAAGTGTATTTGACAATCACACAAGAACACCAAAGTCATACAACGGAAATACAAGTGCTTCTTCTTATGACAATTTATTATTAAGATTACCATTAGATGATAATAAAGATTATAGTGTTGCTGCAAATATGACGGCATCTGCAATTCAACATTTAAAAACATATCCAAGTTCTTCTGGCGTAAGTGGTAGTGATTTTGTAAATGGATTCACAGGAAACTTTTACAGAACAATATCCGACCAAGAAAAATTAAAAGTTCCTAATGTCGGTCCTAATCGTAGAAACGCAACTAAGATTAGAATTGAAGATAATACATTAGCAGTTGGAACTTCTTTATCACCAGATGTTCG
>Ga0222719_10004328_pt1 | contig 12451 bp, 3 predicted proteins | sample C33_34DmetaG_FD_165039 | JGI IMG/M metagenome (GOLD analysis project Ga0222719, IMG submission 165039) | Estuarine water microbial communities from San Francisco Bay, California, United States - C33_34D | ecosystem: Environmental > Aquatic > Marine > Unclassified | place: USA: California...
AAATGGGCGATAAGATATCAGACGCTGAAGCTAATCAACGCCTTATGCGAGACATGGCTGTTGCAAATGAAGACTATAACAAACTAGTTACTGCAGATCTTAACCCTAACCAACAAGCTGCTGTTAAGTCATTACTCTTTAATATTGGTGGTCCACAGTTTGCTAATAGTAAAGCTCGTGCTGCGCTTAATGCAGGTGATTTTGATGCATTCCAAAAAGAAGCTTCAGAGTTCCGTATGGCTAATGGTAAAGTTCTTCCAGGACTTGAGTCTCGTAGGGCTAAAGAAATGTCTTTGTTTAATCTCCCTTACGAAACTCGTAACGTAGGTCCAGATGCCTTTGGAGTTAACCGTAGGCAAGTAGCTACAGTACCTACGCCTACTACAGAGCCGCCTAAGCCTTATGTTGAAGATTTTGGAGATCCTGAATCAACAACAATTACACCGTATGACCCGTATGCTACCGTTGAAGAATCACAAGCAGCTGAATCGGCTGCATTAGACGTAATGACAACAGGCACACGAGCAGCTAATGCTACTGTAACTGCAGAGAATGAAAAAGCAAAGTTACAAAAAATGATTTCCGATGGTGCAAATCCTCGATTGATTTCTAGACAAACGACTATTGCTAAAGCAGCTGCTGATAACGCAAAAGAAGCAGTTAAAGCAAATAAAGAAGCTTTAACAAAACAAGAACAAAGCAATATAGCAGATGCTGAGAAACAAGAAAAAGCAATGGAAGAAGCTATGAAAATAGCTAGGATGGAACCGCCAAAACCAGGCTATGACTTTGAAGCAACAGGCGAAGATCTTTCACCTGCTGATCAGGCAGCTGCAGATAAAGCTAAAGCAGCTGAAGATTTAGCTAAGAACAATCCAGCTACTAAAAATGTAACTCAGCCTCCTGGGGAAGTAGATGAAGCAGGTCAACAAATATTAACAGAAGACCCTACTTTTGCAGAGTCTATTAAGCAAGGGTTTAAAGATTTGTTTAGTGAGATGTTTGAGCCTAAAGAAATTGCTCGTATGATTGTTAACTATGCTGGGTCTCGTGCATTAGGTTATGATCATAGCACGTCCTTAAACTATTCAGCACAGACTTATACTAAAACAATTACTGCTGATCTAGCTGCAAGGAAAAAGTTTATCACTAATAAAGATAACCTTGAAAACTATACTGCAAAGTCTCTTAAGCGATATCAAGAAACAGGTGATATTGGTGTACTGGAAAGTAAAGGCGGGAGTGCTCCAAACTATAATCAGACTTCTGGAAATGCTTTTATTAAAGGTATTGGCGTAGTTCAAAAGTTTAAAGATAGTAAAAGCGGAGTTGAGGCTGTTGAATACAATGGTCAACTTATCCCTGTTACAGACCCAAGGATTATTGATATAATTGAGCCTTGGAATGAAGGTGTTTATGGGGTTTCAGCAACTAAGAAAGATTTTCTTGATTTTGCAAAAGGCCATGGCAGTTACTTAAATAATGACGCAGGGTTAAAAGCAGGAACTAAGAATGACACATCATATGATGACCGAGTTGATTTCCCTGAAGAAAAAATAGCTGAGGAAGCTAATATTAGATTTAGAGAAATATTAAAACAAAATGGTGCTTCAGTAAGAGATATTCCAGATCTTATGAATGATGTCAATTCTGCAATAAGTAGATATATGGAAGACACTATTGCTCATAAGCAAAAGCGTAGAAATACAAAACCTATTTCTATTAGAGCGTACATTAATGACTCTACAATACAAGCGTTAACTGATGTACCTCAAAGCCAGATAGGTGCAACATCAGTAAACAACACCAATGAGTTGAATAAACGTATTAAGGATAGTATGAAAATTAAAAATACTAAAGATCCACGTTATGCAGAAGATTATTATAATCAATGGCAATCGACTTATCAAGCATATAGATCATTGCCGCTCGATGTTAAAAATAAGTTTGTTGCTGATGCTGCTAAACGAATTGCAGATAATCCAAAAGATGAAACAAAACACTATAGTGGATTTACTTTATGGGCAAGTAAAACTTCTGATTCTGAAGTAGCTAAAATTATTTCTGAATTAAAATCTGCAGGAAAACTATAACACTAAATCCCTAAGAGATCATTAACACGCCCTTATAGGGGTGGATCCCTTAGGGATACTTTATTTTTATGGAGGCTTATATGGCTACTAGGCATGAATCAGAAGCTGAAAACACTGCCAAGAACGTACGTAAAAGATTTTTAAAAGGTGCTGACGGAAAGTCGTACGAATGGTTAGATGCTGACTCTGTTGTAGCTGAAGGTGATGACACTACTATACGATTAAAAGGATTTAATGCTGCAGAGACTAGCAAAATTATTGATCGTGACGGTGAACTCCGATTTGTACAAGGTCAACTTGGTGCTAAAGAACAAACAGAGGCTATTGCAAATATAGCAGAAGCTGGTGGCTTTAATATCTTTCAGGATACAGGTGAGTTAGATTCTTACGGACGCCGGTTAGGTACTTTCGTAAATGAAGATGGTGAAGATCTAACCGAAGCTGTTTATTCTTCTGGATTAGTAGATGTTAATCTATTTACAGATCAAGAAGGAATTGACTCTGCTAGACGCGGTCGTTTGCAAGAGCAGTTGCGTGGCACACGTGGACGCTTTGGCGATATTGTTGATAAAGAAATGGGTGATCTTAAGTATGCACCTGTTATCTTTAAAGAGTCAGCAACTAATGAGCGTGAATATCTTGACTCAGTAATTAATGTGGTTGCTGAACAAAAAGGTCTTAATCTCTATGATGAAGATGAGTATCGTCAAGCATATAACACGGCTATTTCAGGTAACTATGACACCCGTAGTGTTCCTTTTGCTGCAATTGACTTTCGTTATGGTGATCGAACTAAAGAAGGTGTAGCCTATAATCAGATGACCGAATCATGGAATACTGGTTGGAAGGGTATGTCAACAGCGCTGTATGGCTTTGCAGAGCTAATAGGTGTTGAGCTTGGTAGTGATACAATTAAAAACTGGGGCGCAGAAAATGTTGAACAAGCAAAAGATGATCTTGCAAACTCACCAATACTAAGAAACGTCGATTACCGTGATGTAGATGGTGTATGGGATGCTTGGGAATTCTTTACAAACAACATGGCTATGTCTGCGCCTTATCTAGTTACATTGACTGCTGGACATGTCTTGTCACCAGTTACTTTTGGTGCGTCAGTTCCGTTAGCCTATGGCTCAATCTTAGGTACTCATGCAGGTAATGTTTGGAACGATATTGAAGGTCCAAAAGGTCGTAAAGAAGCATCAGGCGCAATTATAGCGGGAACAGCTATGGCTGTATTAGATCGCATTGGTATGAAAGCTATTATGAAGCCTTCGACATTGTTAACTAAAGAAGGCAGACTACAAGTCGCTGCAGCTTTGAAAAAACAAAATCCAGGAATGACATCTGCACAAGCGCTTGCCTTAATTAATAAAGAAACGAAGTCGGTTATTAAAGGTGCTATTGAAGGTATGGGGAATTTCTCTGCCGATCACATTAACAATAGCGCTATTATTAAAGAAGTGCTTAAGGGTGCTGGTCGCTCTGGGATTGTTGAAGGCGTAACTGAAGCTTCCCAGGAAGGCCTAGGTTATTTATCTTCTAAAGCAATGTCAGAAGGTGGGCTTAAAGAAAACTTTAATCCTAATGAATTTTCAAACATTCTTGCATCCTCTGCGGTTGCGGGTGGCGCTCTGGGTACAGGCTTTGGCGGTGCAGGTCAGATAGTCGAAGCAGGTGATCGTTACGCTATGCAAAAGGGCTTAATGCTTGGGCGTGTAGATAAGCTAAATCCGTATGATCAACTAAGCCAAGACTTAGGTAAGCAAGGCTCTGTTTTCAATATTACCGAAGAAGCAAGAAATGCTACTCTTAATAAATCAGGTGGTACAAGAGCAAGCCAACGCGCCAAACAAGGTGAAAAAGCAAGAGGTAATATCTGGTCTAAACTAAAAGACCCTACAAAATATTTACCAGAACTTTATCGTGCAGCTGCAACAACAGCATTCCGACCTGAGCTTTTGCGTAGATCTAAAGCGGCTAGACAATTGTATGCATTAGTAGGACAACCACTAGGTAGACTTTACTCAGGTCGTGATGTGCAAGCACAAGAAGCCAAGTATCGGGGTGATATGTTAGGCACTATTAATCCTCAGAGAGTATTTAAACGCTTTGGAATGGCTGATCGTGTTAGTAACTCTAATAAAATATCGGGTATGATTAGACGATTTTATCTTGCAGGTGGCGATCCGGTAGCCTTAGCTGATGATAAAGAAGTAATGGAAAACTACGAAGCAATTGAAGCTACTATTAAAGAGTTAAAATTATTTTCAGCTATGTCTTATGCTTTAAAGAATGATAATTATAAAGCGCAAGGAAATAACCGCGATGATTTAGCTTCAGACCCAGATGCTTGGTTTAATGATCAAAGTTGGGACTGGCAAAAAGTGCGTGATAACCGCGAAGCTTGGTTTGATTGGATGCGTAAAAATGCTTTAGACAAAGATGGCAATCAATTATATACTGAAAATGAATTGCTAGAATTGTACAATAAAGTATCTAACAATGAAGATGCTACTGACTTTTCTATTGTTGAAGGAATCGAATACATTCCAGGTGCAGGTAAAGGTGGAACCGAGCTGTTATCATCTAAGCCTGGATTTGAACAATTTGCTAATACAGATATAATACAGAATGCAATTAGCACAGCAAATCAAACTGCTAAGTATGCTGCCTATACAGAATACTTTGGTGCTGGCGGTAAGTATCTTGATTATTTATTTGATCAAATGGAAAATGAAGGTCTTACACGCGAAGAAATCGCCGAGATGGCTTACCATACTAAGAGTATTATTGATGCTGGCACAGGTAATTTTAAGTCTATTAAAAATAGAAAGCTTGCAGCATTCATGCGTACAGCTACCTTTTACACTTCAATAGTTGGTTTGCCTCTTGCAGCATTTAGCTCATTGCCTGAATTTATTATGATGATATATCAAGCTCGTGGAATGAATGATATTAATCGAGCTATCAATATCTTTACAGGTGAGCTAGTAGGCGCATTAAAACAAGTAGCTAAAATGAAAATACATCCTTCGTTAGCTAATGTTCCGTTAGGAAACATTTATAGAAATAGTACAAATAAACTAATTAGTAGTGGTCTATTTCCCGATGATGCAACAGTAGCTACTCGTTATGGACTAGGCGAAACAGATATTAGTAAAGCCTGGTATCAAAAAGCTTTCTTTAAATGGACGGGTATTGCAGGGATAACCCAGCTTCAAAGGTCAATGGCAGCTGCAGCGGTCTCTGGTTTTGTTTCTGATAGAATTAAAATCTTAATGGCTAGAAAAGAAGGTACACCTTACAATCAAGATCAATTAGAAATTTATCGACAGCTAACTAATCTAGGTATGGATGTTGATAAGTATATTCAAATACAACGTAAATATAATTCTAATTATAAAGATTCCGAAGGTAAAACTAGATTTGATAGGCTCATGGACGAAGCTGAAATAGGAGGAGAGGTTACTAGTGATATTGATTTTGTAAAGGATCAACTAGATACTGTCACTTGGTATTTCACTAACGATCGTATTCAAAACCCGCAAGCCTATAATAGACCTTTGTTTTTTCAGGATCCTCATTTCCAATTGTTTGTTCAGTTCAATGGATTTATTTCTACTTTCACTGCAAACGTAGTACCTAAACTTTGGAATGACTACCTTAAAAACGGAAGTCCACGTATGAAGTATAATACATTTGCATTAGCAGTTACAATGATAGCAGTTGGTGGCGCTTCACAATGGCTTAAAGACTATATTAAGTTTGGAGGAAGCACTCCTTATCTTAATGATGCTCAACTCGTACAGCGTGCAATTATGTCTTCAGGTTTACTTGGTTCAGCCGAAAGAATAGTGCAAGGTGTAGCCCCAATGTATTCAGATCGTAATGAAAATATTGTTAGCCGTTTATTTGGCGAAACAGTAGGTGGTGCGCCAACAGTAAGGCTAGCAGATACTGCAAGAAAAGCTTTAGTTGAAGCAGCTGAAGGGGATTATCCAGGTTTCTTAACTCAAACAGGTAAGTTATTGCCTGTTGGCGGTGCAGTAACACCCGTAAGAAATGTATTTAAAGACTTAATGCAAGGTCAAGCGCCATCTAAGTGGCCCTTTGATCAAGACACAGGAGAATAATAATGGCACCTAGAAGTGTTCAAAGAAATGCTGGCTTAAACTTCTTTGATAAACGTAGACAAGAAAAGTTAGCAGCACAAGCTGAAACTACAGCACAAGCACAACGCACTGCAGAAACAGAGCGTGCTTCAGCTATTGCAGATGCTCAAGCAACACAGGCAACATTAGAAACTCCTGTAGAGACTTTGCAAGAAGCAATGCCGATGACACAAGGAGATCCTACAGGCGCTGAAACGTTTGTAGGAGACTCACCTGAAAATATTATGCCGCGTGAGTTATCTCCAACTGTTGAGATTGACCCTACAAAAACAATGGAAGACATTGCGGATATTCCAATGCGGCAATACCAACAAGCCGGTGTTGTACCTGACCCTTCTCAGGATGTAGAAAGCCTTGCTACTCTTGAGGAGAAAGAAGGCTTCGCAACAGATACGCTAGCAAGCGAAGCAAGTAGCGTTAGACCAATCCTCGGTGATCAACCGACTACTGATATGTTTACACAAGCAGTAGATGATTACGTTAATTCAGAGGTTGGTAATGATGACGCGTTTGTTAGCTTTAAAAACTTAGTTGAGCTTGGTAGTAAAGCTTTGCGTACTGACTCAGGCGGTTTTAATATTCTAGGATCAGATATTGATGTTTCTGGCATTAGCGATAGTGAGCTCAGTACAGATCCGCAAGGCGTTATCTATCGTAATTCAAACACAATAATGAATGCCTTAAAAGGTAATCGCAAGCTAGATCTTTTAGAAAATAATCTTGATCCTACTTCTCAGATTAAACCAGAAGCAGGTCGTGCAGCTATGATGGCTGTCTTAATTGAGCTTTCAAATAAGATGGAATTAATTAATAGTGAAGCGGATAAATCGGATGATGAAAGACAAAATACGAATGGGCTAGATCGAATTATGCTAGGTAGTTCGGTTGGTCGTACATTTGAAAGGTTGTTATATCCTACTGAAATGGAGAATCCACAAGACTTATTTAAAGGCGAAGCTGAAAGGTATGGTTATCAGTATCGTCTAGAACCAGTAGAAGCATCTTTGCTTGGTCAAGCTTTACTACAAGGCTTTGTTGATATGCGAGATAATAATCTTGTTCAATCTTTCAGTAGTACTGGTCCTGATGGGAAACCAAGAGTTAGTTTTAGAACAACCCGCGAAGGTGATGCTCGGTTATCAGCAATGCGAAGAGGTATTCGCCAGCAGCTAGGCATGAGTGCAACAAAGAGTAAACCTGTCTCAACTGTACCAACTAAAAACGGAATGCTGAGAGGCGAAGGTGCGTCTACACAAAATGAAATTACTCGTGGACCTCTTAAAAATAAAAAGACCAAGATAATTGAGGATGGCGTATCAGCGCTAGCTTCGGTAGCACATACGGTAGCCCCACATGCAGCAACACTATTCGCTGGCGTTTTAAAAGCAGGAGAAAAATATTCAGAAGGTATTTTTGCAGATGTAACTAAGCAAGGCTCTACTTATTTTGAAAATAAAAGAGATGAGTTGTTGCGTGATTATCTTGCTAAAGCAAAATCAATGGGATTAAGGCCTGGAGACTTAGGTAGTTATCGAAAACCAAATGGAGAGCTTGTACCCTATGGTCAAGGTCTTATCGGTATGGGTAATCTTACTGAAGAGCAACGGATGGTAAAAGGCTTTGAGCAAGCTGCTAGGATTGAAGCAAAACGAATACAACAAAGTCATTTAAGCGAACGACAAGATACATTGCTTGATGGCTTTAACCGCGTAAATAGTTCTTTTTATTATGGTTACACTGTAATTAATAACTCTTCGCGTATGATGATTGCTAATGATGAACTCAACTATCAATCTAATAAGCTAGCTCGTTTCCTAGTAAGCGGAACGCTACCTTCTCTATTTAGTAAAAATAAAGATGGCGGTGCTGCAGCTTTAAATTCAGCAATTAAGAAGTTAGAAAACAATACTAATAAAGCTCCAGGAGATAAAGGCTATCAACGTCTTACTACCGAAGAAGGTTTCTTCAGGGTAATTGCAAGATCAGTTGTTGTTGGCGCTGATAAACTATCTCCTGCAGATCAAGTAAAAGCATTGCAGCTAGATCTAGTAACAGGTACAGACGGACCTAATGGTGGTCCAGCTATGCGGTATATTAAATTTGGTAGACAATTAACTGAGTATACAAAGGCAAATGCGGATTACCATAATCAAGTACAAGCAGCTATTGCAAGTAGACAACCAGTTCCAGAAGCACCTGAATTACTTTTAACTCAAGATCTAAACGATTTTCTAGCTTTACATAATAAAAATGATACTTTTTATTTTGCATTAGATGCATTACATGAGCTTGCAAGATACCATAGTACTCCTAAAGGAGAAAAGTTTGGATCAAGAGTTAAAGCAGAGATAGATGGTAATTCTAACGGTGCGGTTATCCAGGCTTACCAAATGGGTGTTGAAAATATTCTTAAAAGAGGTGGTGTTCTTTATGCTAAGATCGGAACCTCTCTAAAGAAATTAAATCCAGATCAAAGCTTAGCTGATCTTACTCGCGAAGAAGCTGAAGAATATGAGTTAGATATTCGTGAAGATGTGTTTAATGTAATGGCATCTCAAGCTTCTTTAGCTAAAGATTTAAATTGGAATATTGCATTTGATGCTATTGGTAGGGACGCGACTTTAATTAAAAAATTAATGAAGCTACCAATCATGACATCTATTTACGGTAAAGACCCTAAGTTTCACAGTGACACTGCCAAGAAATTTATTTCAGATAATCCTAAAATATTCTCAGCTATGTTAGCAACAGGTGAATTAACTAATGCACAAATAGAAGAGCAGCTAACTAAACATTTAGAAGTTGGCTTAACATTAGGGCTTGGCGGTGCGCTAGATCATCAGCGTATTGCTAAACGTAATGGCAGAGCACATGTTTTCGGTAATGAAATCTTTGTTATGAAAGGTGAAAATGGATGGGACATCCAGGCGGGAGGTATTGAGTATATACCAAAAGATACTTTACCTCGTATGGCAAGCCGCAAAGACAAAACTAATTTAGTTACTTTTGGTCCAGGAGCTAGACGTAATGTAGCGGATATTACTGTTACTGAGCCTAGAGCCTCTGCTGCAGTTATGAATACACCTAAATATGTAGGTGAAGGTAATTATTCTAAGGCAGAAATAGGCGGCAAGCTTATGAATCAAGCTGCAGTTAATGCTACTCAAAACATTGATGCGACTGTAGCGCAGCTAACAGTTGCTAGCGTAGTCAATCGTAGACCTAATGGTTTAGTTATGCAAGTCTATGATGCATTCATGGGTGATTCAACAACTTTTGCTGACCTTGAAAACACAGCTAATACTGTTTTTGATAAGGTAAATCAAAGCTATAATATGCTTGAAGAAGAATTAAAAGCGTTTGATCAAATGGTAGCTCGAGTTAAGCAAAAGATTGCAGAAAAAAGAAAGACTGGAGATACTTTTGATATCGGTACTGAAGGTGAATACAAAGGCATGGGCGATTTTGTAAACACTACCCCCGATGGTAAACGCCGTTGGGCAGCTATTATCGGTAAAGATATGATTGATGATTCTGAGAAAAAGAGAGCTATAGCAGCTGCCTCTGAATTAATTAATCAAGTTGTAGATTTGTTACCACCAAATACTATGCTAGGTGATCGATCAGTTAAAATTTCAGCTGATGCATATGAAGCTTTATTTGAAGGCGCTATTGAAGTGCTTAAAATTAGAAGGGATTTAGTTAATCTTATAGCTAAAACAAATAAACAACGTAAAGAACTTAACAGTAAGCCACGGAAACGTGGTCAATACAGCTAAAAAAAAACCCCACAGGGAATCCTTAATGGAAACCTTGTGGGGTATTTTTATTTATAGTTTAAGACCACTATCTTTAGCAGCTTTCATAGCCATGCTACGCCGCTTGTCAGCCTCATGTTTAGCTTTGGCTTCATCCATGCCAAGCTCAATGTATCCAGCAACATTTTCAGCGTGTACTTTATCAAGCATAGCTCGATTAAAACCTTCAGCACCAATTAACTCATCTGAAATTCCTAATTCTTTGTAATCAATATCTGTAAAGTTTTTGCCTGTTTGAGCAAGCCAATTTTTGTCTTCCATAGTAACCTCCTAGCAGAAGAAATAGTCTGATTCAAGTACACCTTTAACATTTAGTGTACCAATCGTAGGCACAATGCCTTGATAGTCCTTACCGAAAGGAATACTATCGTAGAAGTTTTCTGTATCATACATCGATACAAACTCTTGTCGTGTGTTGTTCATTAACAGCTCAACACTACTAGCATGAGTACTATATGAGTCATGTACAGCACCGAAGTCACCTTCCCAGTCAGCTACTACAAGAGCCATGTGAGATGCATCCATGCTATGAACAAAGTTAGGGCTAATACCACACATAAAGCCACGCCTATCAGGGATGTCTGTTTTCTCTCTGATAACATGCTTAAAGCGTATCTCTCCTTTAGGCGTATTAAATCCATAACAGTCTACCTTAACAGGTCTAGTGCGATAACACTCGTATACCACAGGGAATCCTGAAGGGGTAATCCACTCGATACCCTGACCCCTATCAGTGCCGTAGTCACGATACCAGTTAGTGATCTCCTGATCAGCAAGCTTTTGTAGGTACCGCATAGTCTCTAACGGTCCAGGGCATACTTCCTGGATAGCTCGAATGACTTGGCTGCTTAACTCATCGCAATCCCAAGTACTGATATTGTACTCAGTAGTAAATCCGAACTGATAACAATCACTGTACATAGACTCAGACATTTTCTTTTGTCCGCAGCTATATGCGCGAGTCATAGCACCACGTTTAGCAATACCCTTACGGATATGCTTCATAGGCATCTGTCTTTCCTCAAACCACTCAGGCATACGCTGAGTAAGACGCTTAGCTACCTGTACGTAGAAGTCGTTTTGAACCTCAGTAGGCACTAATCCCACGAGGTTGCCCGTCAGGGCATCCTTAGACATAGCGCCTAGGTGTTGCCATCCGTTGTTCGCACCATCGATAGGTATAGGCAGGTGTGTCAAGAAAGTACCTTCTGATTTTGAGTACTTATACCACTCAATACAACAAGCTAAGAATGAGATGGCTTTCTCTGCATCGTGTGCAATAATACCCATTTCACCTAGCTCTAAGATCTCATCAATATTCTCTTGAGTCCATTGTGCTCGGTCTTCGAGTGTCATCTTGTCTACTGAGATAGTATCGAGTTCTTCTTGCTCAAGTACACTACGATAATCTGTAGTTACCCAATCAGGGATCTCATCGATACCATATGACTGATTAAAACAACAAGCCGTATGTACCCCTAACCAGAAGCTAGCAGTGCTATCAAATGGTTTACCGTTAGCAAAGAGTAACTGACCTCTAGCTATGTCAGAGCCTTGGAAGTTAAAGAATGGTTCGGAGTAGTATAGTCTACCGCGATAGTCTGCATCGAGATAAAAACTAAACTCAGTGTTTAGCCACTTGTCTGCTACAGCCATTACTTCTTTTACTTCTCTATTCTTAGAAGCCTGACGTTGATAGAGTTTATCGTTCTCTTTAGTGTCTTCACCATCGAACACCTCAGTCTTTATGAATGAATCCCAATGCTGTAGTATAGCATTGTGAACATCCTTATTAATAAGCCAGCGAGTAGCTTGCAGCTTATCAATTGCCTTTACGAATGGGGCAGTCTTATGCTTAATAAACTTATACTCTTTAGACTTATCCCAAGTCTTAATAACACTTCTGCCATTAGCTTGAATTAAAGAAGTAATAGGTTCGATTAACTCTGCCGACATACACACAGTACGTCCAGCAATAGCTTCCATGTCACCCCATTTATCAGTAGCGTGTATTGTTACTGGCTTACGGCTCTTCATGTGTCCTACTGAGATAGTAAGGTAGCCACACATAACAAAGCCTTCAATAACTAAGTCACCAACACGAACATGATCTCTGAAGTTAACATTATTACTATCCCAGCCTTCGATAATGTATTTACCAATAGCCATTGATGCTTGAGTGATAGCTGTTTCACCTTCAGTCTTACTTCGTTTGAAGCAACGTTGAATAGTCTTTCTAGCAAAGGATACCATGTCTTCGATAAGAAAGTCTAGCATGTCAACACCATCCGTGTCAATCATACGCATTAGTTGTAGGTTACGCCTTGGCTTGACACCTAAGTCTTCACCGCGAATCTTCTTCAGG
>Ga0222719_10004331_pt1 | contig 12446 bp, 20 predicted proteins | sample C33_34DmetaG_FD_165039 | JGI IMG/M metagenome (GOLD analysis project Ga0222719, IMG submission 165039) | Estuarine water microbial communities from San Francisco Bay, California, United States - C33_34D | ecosystem: Environmental > Aquatic > Marine > Unclassified | place: USA: California...
GATGACCTGATCCGTTAGACACGATGTGCTTAACATTTTCAGGACTTTTACCAGAGCAAGATAAACCACAGTAAAATTTGTCTTTTCCTAGTCTAATTTTTCTGTTATATTCATTCCTCGCTTTTTCAAACTCTTTGTTACAAGTATCACACGTTAAAGTTATCTTCGACATTTCCAGCCCTCTTTGTTTAATGGTATATCATATTATACACGAAAAACGTGTGGAGGTGGCGGAAGTTTAAGTGGAGGTGTCGGATAGCGAGTCCGAGTCCTCTACAACATCAATAATAATCCTATTACATGCTTGTAATAATATACACTATTTACCCCTATCAATACGTCTTGCAATATATTTCTCTAAACAATTTTGGTATTTAGGCTTTAGTTGGTAGGAAAAACTGCCATCAGACTCAATCATTTGCTCAAATACATCCTTATTGTATAGCTCTAGTAATTGATGACCAACACTACTATCATGTACTGTTTGGGTCATTTCTAACAATGGTGGCTTTGCGTCAAGCTCTTGGGGCAATATACTAAATATCACAGTGTCAGACTTAAAAGTGTCTTGACACTCCTTCATCCATTTGTCAGCATCTTCTTCTGATGTAAATACACCTATTGGCTCATTAACAATGCCATCAATAGTTTGTACCATCATCTCTAAAATATAGATGAATTTCATTATTATTCCTCGCTATACCAATTTCCACCAAGCTCTAAATAATACTTGCGCAAGGTATCTAACCTAGAATCCGCATTATCTAATTGGTTAAGTGCTTGATTAAGATTGTTATGAAGATCGCCTGTACTGTGATCTCCAATCCCCGCTGGGTGATCCAGCATAATCTTTAAGCTAGATAGAGCCTTGAATCTATCTGCTTCTGCCTGATTTCTTAGTGCGTCGAGTGCATCTTTTCTATACGTCATTTAACCAATCCTCCAATTTAACTTTGGGTTTCCAATTTAAAATACGATTCGCTTTACTTATATCTGCTTTTGTATGACGGGCTTCACCTAATCTAGCAGGTATGTGGATATAACTACCAGTGTCTCCACCAATCATTTTAACTAAATCTAATACAGAACAATTAAGAGCTGTGCCAATGTTAAATATCTCTCCACACGCTTCTTTTGGTGCGGTCATTGCTGAGATATTTGCATTTGCAACATCTGATACATGAATGTAGTCTCTTGTTTGCTGGCCGTCACCTACGACTGTCATCGTCTGCTTGTTGGCGAATTGTTTTTGAAACAACCCGATAACAGGTGCGTACTGACCGTTGGTTGGTTGACGCTCTCCGTACACGTTAAAGTATCGGAAGATAACAGTTTCTAATCCATATAAATTATTATACATCTTACAGAAATCTTCGCCAGCAATTTTTGTAATAGAATATGGATTTAGACAATCTTTTTTCATTGTCTCCACAAGTGGCATTATTCCATTCAGACCATAAGCAGACGATGTAGACGAATACATCACTCTCTTTATGCCATATTCTAACGCATACTGTAGTATTTTACAAGTACCAAGCACGTTAGTTTCTATGGCTAGTTCTGGATTTTCTAATGCTGGTTGTATGCGAGACTCCGCAGCAAGATGGAACACATAGTCCACATCTTGAAACAAAGTTGCTACGTTGGGATTATTTATAGAGATACCATGATAAGTCGCTTTGTCATTAAAATAAAACTGCTCATGTGCTGTTGCTGACTGGTCATCAATAACAACAACCTCATGCCCTAGTTCAATTAGTTTATCAACGATGTGCGAACCTATAAAACCCGCACCCCCTGTTACTATTGACTTCATTAGTCTCTTCCGTTCCAAATGGCCTGTAAAGTACACTTAAATGGTTCGCCCTCAATCGTGGCGACCAAATCCCACATCTTTTGCGCGATCTCGCGAATCTCTTTTTGTGCGTGCTGACTGTTCCTTAATTTAATAAAGTTACCAAAGCTACGCATATTAAACATCACATCTGCCTGAATCTGACTGTTGTACGTCTTGAAGAATCGTGCTGACTCTTTTGCTCGCTTGCGTCCCAATACTGGTTCAAGGTCTTTGATACATTGGTGATAAAGTTCATTGCCATATTCTGTGTAGACTCTTAAAATATCAGTCCATTTTGCTCCACATTTAGTTGGGTATCTGATTACTTCGGTACAAGTAGTGTCGCCCCAATCTTCCGGCAGAAAGTATTTATCTTCTTTTAATTCTTTATAGCGTGCTGACTCTGCGTTCAGACTGCTGACCCTATGTTTTAGCAAATGGATGTGTGAGGCTATATCTGTATCAACTAGAAAATGGACTACACCCTTCTCGAATGGGGTTTCGTGTCCGTTGACCCAGAGCATTTCAATAAGCGATGGGATTCTTGCTTTCTTTTCATCTGTTAAATTCCTAGAGGTTGAAGTCCACGCAGAGCAGGCGATTATCTCGTCTGACCCGTAATATCCTAGTAACTCTACCTTGTTATCCATCCTGTAAGTTTCTCCCAAAAAGTTTTCTTCTGTCCTTTACTGGCCTCGAATCGCCGCTTTAGTTCCCTCATTCTACTCTCTTTATCGTAGTTGTCAACATAGTTCCTCATCTTATCTTGAACTTTCTGTTGAAATCTCATAAACTGAGAGTCGCTCATGTTTGCGTCATTCTGCATGTAATGGTTCCCAATCGTCTATAGGTTTCCAATTCCGTTTGTCTTTTAATTCCATATAACTGACCTCAATGCCGTTAATCCAAACTGCGCTATTTCTGTAGACTGGGGTTTCCTGAACACTAACACAATTATTAAATGCTTTAATTAGTTTACGAAAACCCTCGTAGCGCATGGTAACAATACCAGCAGAGAAATCCGCTGGCCTGTAATTATTTTCTACTAGATAGTCCCATACTTCTATGGTCTTTTCCCACAATTCTTTTTTAGGCAGGTTTCTTTCGTGGGGTTCAAAAGATGAGAACTCTGGGTTACTCATCATCCTGCTTTCGATTGTCAACATAGTGCCACTCAAAATCTTCAAGGTTTGAATCTGCAATTACTTTATCTTCTTCGCCGTAAAGAATGTCACTCAATGTGAACATCTTATCTTCGACTGTAAGTTCAATATCGTCCATATCTTCTAAAACCTTTAATATAGTTCCAATACTATCTTTCTGAAATACGTTATTCATGGCGAGCGCACTCGCAAATGCCTGTATGTCTGCTAAATCTGATATTACTTGGTTTGACCCGCCGCCAAGATTAAGCTCTTTAATTGGAGGATCAAACGGTTCGTCAATAAGTTCCACTCCGTACCCATCTTCATCGGTTTGTACTCCTTCAAGTCTTTGGAAGATTTTGATTAAAAGTTCTGCATTTTCTGATTGAACGTAAGCAGCAGCAGACATTGTGTTAATAATATTGCTAGTGCTTTCGATCATATCCTTCGTTTTGTCCCTCTCAAGTTTTAACATAACTGCCATAATTAGCAACATTAAAACCACAAAAATCCTAGAAATCTTTGTTTTCGCTGAACATTTCATATCTGTTCTCACGTTAGAGGAATGTCTAGTGTAATATATTATACACTTCTAACAACGAAGAACTGGATTTGTTTCTGCGATAATAAGATTATGGTAAATATTCTACCATTAGGGGGATATTATCCCAACATCCATATCTTTAATATATTCATGGAGATTAGAAGGTTGGTGATGACCGCCTGTAGGACAATCAAAGTCCTGATAAATGCTACGGCATCACTTTCTTTGTTGTCTTTGCTGGCCTTCTCGCCTACGGCTTTACACCAAAGTCGCCATATTCTCATCTAAATAACTTTCTTATAGCAGTTAATATATCTTCTGTCAATTCACTTTCTAATATAAATCCATACAAAAGAGGAAAGGATATTAAAAAGAATACAACAAAAAAGAAATCAGGCCAGTCTACTGACCGTGGCTTGTAATTGGGTTTTTCAGAATGTAGCGGTTCGTATGGATTCATTTTGCTATCAATACCTCAAGGCATAGGGCGATTACGGCAAATGTCAATGCTCCCATTGTACCATAGTATGATAGGTGAGCAAGGGCAAATGCGCCAATTACCAATAGTTTTTTCATCGTTTGCCTTCTATCATTTCAAGAATGGTGAGTGCCATAGATTTCATTGATGCCTGCGATGCCGATGCTGGGCATCTGAACAGGTGTGCTTTACAATATTCTTCCACCTTTGATAGCGCGATTGTTCTCTCTAATAATAATTCTTGTTCACTTTTCATTTGTCAACTCCTTCAAAGATATTTCCAACAACTTCAAGTTCTCCTAAAAAATCACAACGCAACCAACCCCACTTGCCCCCAAACTTTGGAGAAATAAACAAACCAAAGCAAAGACCGTCAAGGGTTGGGTCTGTGTTCCATTCTACAGTACCCTTATATCTTTGTCCACCAATATCTGAATTATCAAAGATAATTATGTCTCCTTCATAAATCTCAACACCATTCTTGTCTTTGAGTCCAGTGTATTGTTGCCACACACAATCTTCACTGGTCATCATTGGTAGTTCCATAGATTGCGTAGCATCATCTTGTATTTCTTTAGGGGTCATACCATCAATAATAAACATATTACGATTCTTATTCCAAACCCTAAACTTAATCTCTCTCATTTATCAACTTTCCTGTTAATTTGTGTATAATATAGTAGGAAAAGTGAACAGTTCCTAACTATAATGTAATATAAATAGCCTCGCTTGTGGTCGCGATTCGTCGCCTGTTCACCCACTTGTGAGGTTTTTTATTGGAGTTACTATGAATCATACCAAACGATGTACTAAATGTCAAGGGGAATTTCCTGCTACTTTGGAGTTTTTTCATAAATGTTCAAGTCGTAAAGATGGATTGTCTAGTTGGTGTAAAACCTGCTCTCTTGAGCAAAAAAAAGAGTATTATAATAAAAACAAAACAGCAATAAAAGATAAATATAAAAAATGGTACGATAAGAACAGAGATAAAATCCTAGAACAAAAAAGGGAGTACGAGTCGAGGCCAGAAGTTATAAAGCAAAGAAGAAAAACTAAAAATAATTACTATAATAACAAACTAAAATATGATGCTGGTAATCAGGTGAGGGTTAATTTAAGCAGAAGAATAAGAGACTATATTAACAAGTCAGGTTCTTCTGTTTTAGACTTTATCGGATGCTCTATTGATGATCTTAAATCTCATTTGGAAAAACAGTTTGTTGAAGGGATGACTTGGGAAAACTATGGAGTTCACGGTTGGCACATCGACCACATTCGTCCCTGCTGCTCGTTTGATCTAACTGATCCAGAACAGATTAAGGAATGTTTCCATTACACTAACTTGCAACCTCTGTGGGCAGAACACAATTTGTCGAAAGGCGGGCGTTACGAATTTCCTCACAACGACGAATAGCGTAACACTTATTTTTTAGCTCTATATCAAAATCAGCATAAAAATCTGGTGGACAATCTGTGGGCATATCTGCGTGACTACGAGGGTTTGGTTTGTCTGGATGACCTTCGCTATAATGAAACAGCGGTTTACAAGGCCAAGTGTCAGCACAATTCTGCATATTACCTAAAATAGACGGATTCAAATTATCGTGATGATTGTCGTGGGTAATCGGAATACCATAATTATCAAAAAAGTATGTAAGCAAGTTTTCTACAGTCCAGCAACCGCGATCTTCATTTTCTACGACAAGACGACTGGTTACGCTCTGATCGCACTTGTTTAGGTTGGACATAAAGCGAGCAGCAATATCGGCAAGGTCGCCCTTGGTGCAGTTGACATGAATGTTGATAGGATTGTAGTAGTTACGCTGACAACCCAACTGATCCATAACCCAACCGTGATGGTTGAGTTCTGCGATGGACTTATCTACGGCATCTTGATTCTCACTAGCCAGCACCACAAATTGGTCGGGGTGCATAGATAGTCTGACCTGCCACGCATCGTTCGCTCTGCACTCCTCAAATAGCTCTAGGATTTGATCGTATTGCGGAACGTCTGAAATGTCGTATTTAAAATCTGGGTGTGTTAGAACGGGGAATAGCGAGCTTGAAACACGGTATCCCCAACCTTCTCTGGCGCAATGCTCGATACACTCTAAGGTCACAACGACATTGTTAAACCAACGCTCGCCCAGTAAGAATAGAGCGCGCTCCTCGCCTTCTGTGTCGCGAATCTTGTTAAACTGCTTCCAAGTCATAGTCTTGAAAGAATAGCCTTGCTCTTTGAGTTCGTTGCTGATGCAGCATAAGTTATACATTTACTTACCTATGTATTCGTGAGAGTAACACACTCGCAGACACAGCGAGCTATCTACCATATTATTATAGTTCGTCTTTCTGTCAAGATTATCTTTGCGAGATTTTCTATTTTTACTTGTGGGTCGCCAAGAATGTTTACTGTTCCTATACTCGCCCAGTTTTATGTTAGCAGTCTTTGAGAAAAAGCGCTTTTGTTCACTTATAAGAATTTCTCCAACGCACTCCGACATACTATTACCAATTCCCATTCCTTGATAATCAGAAAGAACAACAAGACGATGCTCCCTCCATGCGCGTTTCAATGATCCACTTGGCATGGCTAAAACAGAATTGAAAGCAACGGGATTGCCCCATAGATAGGCGACCCAACATCTTGCTGATGTATTTAATTTATCGCCTAAGTAATGATGTTTCTTAAATATATTCCAGTATTTTTGTTTAAAATCCTTGGGTATCTCGTAAACGTCTAACTCTAACTGCGGTTTATTAAACATTGTCTACCCTATTGTTATCTTGGCAACTCTATTTAAGTTTTCTTTTACGTTATCGTTTTCAAATTTTTCACCTAAGTCACAATCAAAAACCCAATCGGGTTGCAACCAAGGAATTATATCTTTATGGCAGGATGCAAGCACGATATTTTTAAGGTTTTTCTTACGGATATATTTACTTACACTTACACATAAACTCTTGGCGGTTTCGCGATTAACCTCACTGGTAAACTCATCCATAACTAAATCATCTTCTAATAGTCGTGCGAATTTTGCGCGATACTTTTCTCCGTTGCTTAATACATGATATGGTTTGCACAACGTAGGTACTGACGCAAGACCGCAAGCGTGTAATTTCTCAATGGCTTCTTCTGGGTTATCAAAGTGGGACACAATCGCTTTCTTAGGTTCCCACTGGATTTCTTCATCTGACTCTACTAAGTTCATTAAAATAGTGCTTTTACCACTACCACTAGCCCCTACAATCAGTCCAATGTTATAAGAATTGTATTGTGGAAAATTAAAGTTAGGAATCTCTGTTTCGATAATACCGTCAAAGTTCAGATCAAAAGCCTGTGCGACCTTTGATGTGAACTCATCTCGTTCTACCTTTACTGATAACTTCATACATATCTCCAATGTGAAAAACGACTTACACCCTGATTATAGAATGTAAGTCGTCATTGTCAAGATATAAGTTAAGGAATTTTATACCTTTTCTAATTCTTCTAAGGATTCTTTGATAGCAGTTAGCTCCCGTTTTATTTTATTTAAAACACTTTTAGGGAATGATACATACCAACCTAGCATAGCCGTTGATTCTAATGATTTTTTAACATCAGAATGATTTAAAGATAGCTCCGGTGACGATAGATTGTATCTATTCAAAGTAAAAATTTTACTCCAAACATCCATCATTACTTGATGTATGATAACATCGTTCGCTTTTGGTTGGGTCATAAGATCATCCTCACAAGCCTCCCATAATGGTTTCATAATAAACTCATTCCAAGCTGAACCCGTACTACAAAACTTTATTGAACCGCCTTCACTTGGTGAATCCTGATACACGAAAGGATATTTACTGTCTACCTCAAACGGGGCATCATCTTTATTAAAATCTTCAAATGGATTTTCCCCAGCTATTCCTCGCCTTGTTTTCACGGCAGGTTTTGAGCTTGTATTTGAATTTCGACTTGAATTTATTTTACTGGACGAGGATTCAACTACAGTAGAAGTTCTTTTAGTGGAATTACCACTCCACTCCAATTTATGATTCTTCTCCATGTCCCAAATTGCTTGGAATGAAGATTTTTCGTTGATGCTATTTTCTCTTCTACAAGACTCAATAAGATCACGAACTTCTTTAGGCATGGCAGCTTTTATTGCAAGGCACATCTCTTCGTCAAAAGTAACATTCTCTCCATTAAAAAGGTGAGAAGTTCTACTCTCCTTGCCCTCACATTCATCAGTCAGTTCAATAAGAACATTCCAACCGCTATAGTCCTCGTTTATTCCAAGGTCACGCAACATCATTGTGTGCGTACCTTTATCTAGCCGATTTTGAACAATGCTCTGAGAAACAAAGCCACTTCTCAATCCACCTCTAATTTGCTCCAAATGTCTTTGCTTTCCGTTGCTTCTATAAGCGTTTCTAATAATATGTACCTCTTGTATCCTTGGGTCTAATGGAACCTCAAAAGAAAACAGATCCACACCATCTTTATTTTCAGCAACTTCTAACAATCCTTTTACTTGACGGGGCTTTCCGCCTGTTTGACAGTCTGATAGCACCTTTACTCGGTAGCTTTCCTCTCCGTTATTTGCATTTCTAAACCTCAAGCATCTCGACATTAGCGTAGAAACAACGTCTAAGCGACCGCTTTTGTTAATTTGGTAGTCAGGATTTGTAGCTGTCATTATCATATTGTTATCCAAACACTCCTCTGTGTATGATCTACCAAGATGCATAGTGATTGTCCACTCGTTACCAAAGCGTGAAATAATATTAGTTAAACCAAAATCTTCTATAACTTGATCTACAGATGCGCCTTCATATTGATGCGATTCATTTACGATGCCATACTCATCAACTTGACCGCATACTACAACATCGCCTCCTTCTTCATTTTTTATTGCCGATAGTTTGAGTTTAGCATCTTTATAAGAAAAATATAATACAGCTACGTTATCTCTTAATCCTGCTGCTTTTCCTCCTTTCCCATGATTTTCGTTTGCTTTAAAGCCTTTGGTTTTACCAGAGCTACCAAAATCTAAATGCTTCGGTAACTCTATAGCCCCTTGGTTGATAACAAACGCTTTATTGCCACTGATTTTTCCTACAGGTTCATTGACAACAAAACTGTAATTATCATTCCACTTTGCTGCGCCAATCTCAATCGTTGTGTTACCCTCTGGGGACGCTTCTATCGCATTTTTGACAGTTTCGAGGATAGCTTCTCCTAATGGGTAATCTCTAACCGCCCTCATTCCTTCCATTCTATGATCTATGAAATTTATAGGTCTATTCATTTTATTTCCTTGCTTTAAGTAATAGTCTTTTCAGTAATATTATAATTGCTGTCCCACTTTAATAGATAGTCTGCAAGTGGAGATGCGCCACTTCTAATCTGCTTGTTACTTACCGTGTGATTTGGTCTGTTTCTTGCTGAAGCACCCGCGAGATCGTTGAGTTCATCAACTCGATACAGATATTCGTCTAACAAGATTTTAGAACGACCAGAATTATAATTATCTTGCCACTTTTTCCTAAGTCCATTAAAAACATCCTTACCGTCCCAAAGTGTTATAGATCCGCTTTTTTGGAGGGGTCTAATCATAATATACAATATATCTTCATGTGGTATTGTATCGTTAAAACAAAACGCACCCCCTGATTTTTTAAATTCTAACCCAAGTAAGCTGTTTTTCAAGTCCACTTCTTCATATTCTGATTTATAAATACAAGTTCTTTCTTTAATAAAGTTTTCATCATCTACACTTGAAACAGAATCGTTTACAGAGATTCTATAATCACACTTGTCTTGCGATGTAGCTTCCTTCCAGTGTAAATTCATTCCATCCAATATACTTGGTACATATTTCTTATATTTAGTTTCAGTTTCTTGCGTATTGCCTTTTCCTCTTTTAGTCTTTATATCAAAAAAGTTTTGAGGCGACTGGAAACACTCAACATATCTATAAAATATTTCTTTAGCTACAACCTTTGTTTTATCAATGGTTGTGTCAACTTTTGTAGACGTTGTATCTTTGTGATCTTGTAAGATCGGGGAAAACAATTCTAACTGACTCAAATTCATCCTAATATCTCCTTAACTAATTTAGTGCAAACTCTTGGCGGAACCGCATTACCTATCTGTTTAATTTGCTGCGCTTCGTTGCCCTCAACTATAAAATCTTTTGGGAAAGATTGTATTTGTTTTAACTCATTCGTCGTAAACGACCTAACATAGTAATCATCTCCTTTTTTAACTGGCACAAACATTCTTGGCTGACTAGCGTAAGTGCATATAATTGTTTTAGCTGGCTTGTCAATGTCAACAACCTCACAGTGAATAGGTGAGTCCCTTTTACTGAACGAGAACAAAGAGTCAAATGTTTTACCCTTGTATTCGTACTGATCTCCATTCCAATAGTGATCTTCTTTTTTGTCCATCTTCAATAGCAAGTAAGGATGTGGGTCTGTCTTGTCTCCTTGCGCTACAACTATCTTATCACCTTTATCGGACAAGTCAAGCTGACTACTTGAGATAATGTTACTTTTTTCTAAAGATGGCTCTATAAAACTTCTCAGTCCAACCTCCTTCTCCGTTGGCATATCAATATATGGAGTATCATTTATAATTTTTATAGACAGTGGGTTTTCTTTTAATGTACCCACGATAAATAGACGCACCCTTTTCTGTGGCACTCCATGTTCTTCACATTTGACAAGACCGTACTTAACATTATATCCTAGCTTCTCAAACTCTTTAACGATAACATCAATGTAGTTAAAACCCATATACGTTTTCTTGGTCAATAGCCCTTTGACGTTTTCGCCTATAATGACCTGTGGTTTCAATGCGTTTGCCGCCCTGACAAAATACTTAAACATTGTGTTTCGCGGGTCGTTTGCTTCACCTACTTTTCTAAGTCCTGCGCTACTAAAACTTTGACATGGAAATCCAGCAAACAGAACGTCGATACCTGCGAACTTCTTATACTCTGATTTTCTCCAGTCTACTTTTGTAATATCTCCATTACCAATTAGTTCTGAGTCTGGAAAATTAGCAAGGTGTGATTTGATAGCCCATTTATTGTTCTCTGAAAATGCAACAACTTTTATGCCAGCATCTTCAATTCCTAATGTATCACCACCCATTCCTGCGAATAAACTTATGGCTTTCATATTTCCTCCTGTTGATAAGTTACACTTATGATACACCTTTCATCTACATCTTTCAAGTGTTAAATAAAAAAAGGGGGCAGATTTCTCCACCCCCACTAAACCAACCACAGTTTAGAAATCTGCTTCATCGTCGTAGTAAGCATCTACCGACTCGTAATCATAATCGTCATCCTCATCTTCCATGTAGACTGGTTCCTCTAGTTGTTCGCGAGCAACTGCGATAACTTCGTACTCGCTGACTCGCAACTTGGAATGTTCACAGTCAGAGGGAACGCTGACAATGTTTGCTGGATTAAATTTGACAAGAACGACAACGCCGCTGTTGCCCGCCCAGTTGCAAGCATACTCGTAAGTACCGACATGCAAACCAGAAGAGCAGCCTTGAGTATGATCGTCACAAACCTGTCGTCGCTTCATGCTGCACTTGTCGCCAACATTGTTGCGGAAAGTTTTACCAGTGTAAATGTCAACTAGGTCGCCATCTTTCAGTTCGCCATTCTTTACGTTGATAGTCTCGCCAACATGAGAACGCACACCTTTGTAACCAACCATCATACCATCTTCGGTAATTGGTAGACCTTTGTGACTCGTCCATTTGTAGGACTCTTGAACTGCTCGCTCGCTGACGTTATCATAAAGATTTGTCAAGTAGTTAAGCATGAACCTGTGAGGGAAACCACCAGCAATACACTCAACAATCCTGTTGGTAGGATCAGTAGCGATCTGCTCGTCCTCGAAATACAGGAACCCATCGCGAAACTCAAAGTCGCCTTCTGACCAGTCCTCAATCTGATGACCAGTATTGAAAAGATTAACAAACTCATCTGCATCTTCACTGTGAACACACTCGACCAGACCAACATAAATTGGATGTGCTGGGTCAAAAATAAACGGTTGACCACCAAGGTTCACGGTGTAACGATTGTCATTAGATTTGATGTGAGTTAAAGCCATCGTATTCTCCTAAAAGTAATTGGAAGTTTTCTTTATTGTAATATCAGTATCGTGTATGTCAATAGCAGTTCTTTAAATTATCTATTTCTTCTTCAAGACTTCGATAATAATTGTCCAAACTCTCATCGCAATCATCTCTCCATTCATTACGATCAAGCACGTTTACCACATAGGTTTCATCTGGACAATAAACCGCCACAACAAAACCATCTTCGTCTAATTCAATAATTACATTCTTATTCATAATATCACCTAAACGATTTACCGATACGTTCTCCACCTTTAGCAATTCCTTGTAAGCCTGCGCGCTTT
>Ga0222719_10004335_pt1 | contig 12441 bp, 13 predicted proteins | sample C33_34DmetaG_FD_165039 | JGI IMG/M metagenome (GOLD analysis project Ga0222719, IMG submission 165039) | Estuarine water microbial communities from San Francisco Bay, California, United States - C33_34D | ecosystem: Environmental > Aquatic > Marine > Unclassified | place: USA: California...
GCGTATTGGAGATTATGTAACCAACATTATGGAAGAAGTACATTTCTTAATTGAAGGTAAGTACAATAATTCTTAAAAAAATTGTTTCCTAAAATATTAGTAGTCGAAGATGATAAGTCTATTTCAGACCTTATTGCTTTGCATTTAAAAAAAAATAATTTCGAATATTTAGTTGTTCATAATGGAGAAGATGCATTATCCCATCTTGATTCCTTTATGCCAGATTTCGTTATTTTGGATTGGATGATACCAGGCCTTTCCGGCTTAGAGGTTCTTAGAAGAATTCGAAATAAGCAAGAATATAAAAACTTACCTATATTAATGCTTACAGCCAAAAACTCTGAACAAGACAAGATCATAAGTTTTGAAAGTGGATTAGATGATTATATTACTAAGCCTTTTTTACCAAGCGAACTTATTGCGAGAGTTAAAGCAATTTTAAAAAGAACTAGTCAGTCAAATCAAGATCAAGACAACCTTATTTTTAATGAAATTAAAATAAATACTGTTCAAAAAAAAGCCTACAGGGGAGATAGGCGACTTAATCTTGGCCCCACAGAATTTAATATTTTATTTTTCCTCCTAAAGAATAAACAAAGAGTATTCTCTCGAGAGCAGATATTAAATAAGATTTGGCCCAATCAAGTCAACGTAGAATTAAGAACGGTTGATGTCCACATTCGCAGACTTCGAAAAGAATTAAATCAAAATGAAGAAAAGGATATAATTCGCACAGTTAGATCGGCAGGTTATTCTTTAGATTTTGATGATCGCCAAGTTTGATAGCAATAAAGTCTTTAGGGGTATTTATTTCTTCTTTTTATTTTGAATTTTTTTTAGAACACGCCAGCGAAGATTACTACGAACAATATAGCCTACACAATTTTTGGAACCGCAACGACAAGGATGGTCCTCATAGCAATCCATGTCATAACCATAGTCATAAGTTAGCTCTTCCCCTTTTTTTATATCTTTAATAGCATTTATCCAAATTTTACCGCGAATAATATCCGTCTCACAATTTGGATCACAGGAGTGGTTAATATACTTTGCTAAATTCCAAGATACTTTACCATTAATGTCATATCTTTCATTTAGTGTAAAAATATAGACGGCACCTATCGTTCCTTTTTTTTGGTTTGCAGCAATATGAACATCGGCAATTTTATCTGACTGTGCCTTAGTAATTTTTAATCCTCTATACTCAATAATCCTTGATCCCTTTTCAATATCAGTTTTTGCAAAAAGACCAGAAGAATGGATCTTAGAATTTTTTCGAATATATAACTTTTGATTAGATGGCATTTAATAACTTTTAAAAAACAAAGCATATTCGCATACACTTATTAAAAGTAAACAATTGTTCAGTAATATTATGTTGATAATTAAATAGTGAAATTATGATATACTAATCCCTTGAAGTTCAGTTCTAGTATCGAAAATTCTCAAAATTGGATAATTGAAAATAGAGAGCATTTAGAGATAAATTGGAGTGATCGAGCAATATCCGAACATCTTCAAAAAGAAAATAGTTTTAATTTTTATCTATTGGATAATGATCATTCAATTGGTGTTTTAATCGGACATTTTCTTTATCAAGATCAAAAGGTCAGTGAGTTTGAAATTTTGCACGTTGCAGTTTTGCCTGAATATAGAAACCAAGGGATGGGAAGAATAATTTTAGAAGAGCTTGAAAAACAACTCAAAAGTACAGGAAAATCAGTCAAAATCTTTCTTGAGGCGAGCGCTGTTAATAAATTTGCTATTAAACTTTATGAAAAATTAGGCTATAAAGCCTACAATGAACGAAAAAACTACTATGGGAGTAATCCTATAAACCCTTCTTCTTTGCAAGACGCAATACTGTTTGCAAAAACTCTTAATGCCAGAACCTAAAAATTTCTTTATTAAAACTTTTGGTTGTCAGATGAATGTCTATGACTCTGATAAAATGAAAGATATCTTTCTTTCTAATAACATTCAGCCAACGGAAGACTCATTTAATGCAGATTATGTTGTTTTGAATACTTGTCATATTCGAGAAAAGGCTACGGAAAAAACATTTTCTGATTTAGGAAGAATTCATAAAAAAGGTAAAAAAGAACAAAAAGTAATTGTAGCAGGTTGTGTTGCCCAAGCTGAGGGTGAGCTCATTCAACAACGAGCTCCATACGTGGATTTAGTCATTGGACCTCAGTCAATCCAATCCCTTGATAAATATTTAAAAAAACATGACATTTCCAAGGCGGCTATCACTGAATTTGATGTCATTGAAAAATTCGATACTCTTAATTTAATAAAAAGAAACCATACAAGCAAATCTGCTTTTGTTACTATTCAAGAGGGATGTGATAAGTTTTGTCATTTTTGTGTAGTTCCTTACACAAGAGGTGCAGAGTATTCTCGAAGTATCTATGAAGTAGTAGATGAAGTAAAAGCCCTTGTAGATTTAGGCGTTGTAGAGTTCACTTTGTTGGGCCAAAACGTTAACGCTTACCACGGTGTGGATGCAAATGGCCAATCACATTCTTTAGCTTCTTTGATTAACACCATCTCTGAAATTGGAGGAGTAGAACGCATTACTTATTCAACAAGTCATCCGATAAATATGACGGATGATTTAATTGAGCTTCACGGAACAAACCAAAAGCTTATGCCCTATCTGCATTTACCTGTTCAATCAGGATCTGATAATGTTTTAAAATTAATGAACCGTAAACATACCCGTGATTATTACTTTGAAATTATTGAAAAAGTAAGGAAAGCAAAGCCAGACATTGCCCTTTCTTCTGACTTTATTATTGGTTTTCCTGGCGAAACCGATCAAGATTTTGAGGATACACTCGATTTAATTCGAAGAGTGAAATATATGAACTCTTACTCTTTTAAATATAGCCCTCGACCTGGAACTCCTGCTGCAAATAAAGAGCTTATTAATGATGAGATTTTAGATGAACGTTTAGAACTTATTCAGGCTTTATTAAACGAACAGCAGCTGGAATATAATAAAAAATTTATTAAAAAAACCGTTCAAGTATTAATTGATGGGGCAGGAAAACACGAGGGTCAAGTCAAAGGCAAATCAGAATTTAATCAAAGCGTAGCGCTGCAAGGAGAAAAACAAATCATCGGTCAGATTGTTCCTGTACAAATCAAAGAGGCGCTCATTCATTCTTTATTGGGGGAGAGAGCTTAATGGCTACTTCTGGCATTCCATTACATCAAAAAAAATTAGAGTTTGAAGATAATCAGTTTCTTTCTAGTTTATTTGGCTACCATGATAAAAATCTAAAAGTTTTAGAAGATAAGTTTAAAGTGAAATTATATAGTCGTGGTAATTTACTTTCGATTAAAGGTAATCGTGATCCTGTAGAAAAAGCCTACTTTATTATCCAAGGTCTTTATCAAAAATTAAAAAATAAAAACATTACCCCAGAAGAAATTGAAAATAATATCGATTTAGCAAAGCCCTCTTATATTAAAGAACAAATCGAACAAGATCAGAAATTTCAAATTACAACTAAACTCAAAACAATTTATCCCAAAACAAAAAACCAAGAAATTTTTTTAAAACAAATGAGATCGAAGGACATAGTTTTTGCTGTCGGACCTGCAGGAACAGGAAAAACTTATATGGCTGTTGCTTATGCTGTGAGTTTGTTTGTCGAAGGTAAAATCAATCGCCTTATTCTCTCTCGACCAGCTGTGGAAGCAGGAGAACGTTTAGGATTTCTTCCTGGTGATATGAAAGAAAAAATCGATCCTTATTTAAGGCCACTCTATGATGCTCTATATGAAATGATGCCTGGAGAGGAAATTGATCGAAAAATGGTTAATAATTTAATTGAAATAGCCCCATTGGCTTTTATGAGAGGCCGAACTCTCAATAAATCTTTCATTATCTTAGATGAGGCACAAAACACTTTATCATCACAAATGAAAATGTTTTTAACAAGATTGGGTCAGGACTCAAAAATGGTTATTACAGGTGACTTAAGTCAAAAAGATTTGCCCGATAATGCTAAAAGCGGAATGCAGGATGCCATGGAAAAGTTAGAAAAAGTAAAAGATATTGGTTTTGTCCATTTAAATAGTAGTGATGTTTGCCGGCACAGTTTAGTTGAAAAAATAATAAACGCTTACGACAAATAATCTTGAAAATTAAAAACAAAAAATTTGAAATTGAATTTATCGGTGACACTCAACTTAAAAAGTTTTTGCGAGATTCTAAAGATCGACTTAAAAAATTATCAGAATACTTTCAAATTTTGCACCAAAATGAAGAACAAACAATGATTACAATAAAAATTATCTCCAATGAAGAAATAAAAATTTTAAATAAAGAATTTAGAAAGAAAAATAAAGTGACAGATGTTCTTTCATTCCCTGATGATCATGCTGCTGGTGATATTGCAATTGCAGATAGTTATATTCTCAATAAGAATAAAAGCATCAATGCCCAAAACTTTTTTATGTTAGTAGGCCACGGTCTTTTGCATCTTTTTGGCTATACTCATTATGACAAACAATCTCGATCTAATATGAGATTTTTAGAGAATACATTTATGTTAATGTTAGGATTAAAAAAAGTTCATGAAGATTAAACGAAATATCGCCATTTCCCTGATTAAAGATCTTATTCAAGATGAAAAGTTCAAAAAAGAGTTGATTGATATGATTTCATCCACATCAGATAGTTCAGGTGTGGCCAGACACGAAGAAAAAAAAATCTTCAACAATTTATTAAAAGTTCATAAAAAAAATGTGGATGATGTGATGGTTCCAAAAGGGGAAATAATTTTTATTGATGAAAAAATCGATAAAGAAAACTTAATTAAAATTATAAATAAAGAAGCTCATTCTCGTATGCCGGTTGTAAAAGGTGAGTTAGAAAACTGTCTTGGAATGGTTCATATCAAGGATTTATTTAAGAAAATCAATAATAAATCATTCAACATTAAAAGTCTTTTACGCGAGGTGTTGTATATCCCTTCAACGACACCTGTCTTTAATCTTCTTCAAAAAATGAAAAAACAAAATATTCATCTCGCCATTGTTATGGATGAATTCAATAGTGTTGCAGGGTTAGTGACTATTGAAGACCTAGTGGAAGAGATAGTCGGTGAGATTGAGGATGAACACGACAAAGAGGAGATACCAATGTTTCACTTGAAAAACAATAATCTTGTGATGGATGCTGCAATGTTGGTAGATGATTTTGAAAGAGAGTTCGATGTATCCATTCCAGAGGAGTTAAAGGAAGATGTTGGTACCATTGGAGGAATTATTTTTAATTTGGCCGGTCGTGTCCCAAAGAAAAAAGAAAAATTTGATATAAATAAAAAATTATCATTCACCATACATAAAGTTTCTTCTAGAAAAATTTTAGAAGTCATTGTTCATGGTGTTAAATCCCAATAGTTTGTCTTTGCCTCTTTCTCGACAATTTTTAATTATTGTCATTAGTGCACTTCTAATTCTTTTATCACTTCCACCATTTGGATTTTCTCTTTCTTATTGGGCATGTATATCGCTTTTTTTTTATTTCTTATTAAGGAATCAAACTTTTAAGTTAAAACATATTTTTATTTTTTTTTATATTATTCAATTCATTAGTTTAATTTGGATTATTCAATCTTTTTCATCAGGGGGTTTTGGCTATTTGGTGTTAGGGGTTATTTTAATTTCATTCCTTGCAGGATTTATTGCATTTCTTCATTTAGGATCTATTCAATTCATTTATTATTTTTTTCGTGAAAAAAACTTATTACCTTTCTTATTACCTTTAAGTCTAAGTATCACCGATTTATTAAAAGAATTTATTATTGGTGGGTTTCCATGGAATCCTTCTGCGATTATTTATTTTAAAAATTTATTTGTTTTAAAGTCTTTGCCTATTTTAGGAGTTTATGGTTTAGGCTTAACCATTCACTTAGTAATTGGTTTGATTTTACTTTTTCTTGTTAATGGAAAACGCCTTAGTATTTATATAATAGGTACCCTTGTGATGATTTCTTTTTTCATGGGTTTTATTCAACAAGATCATCCTGCTCAGCAGACTGAGAAATCTTTAAATTTTTTAGTTATTCAGCCTAATATTTATGAGTCATTGATTAACTACGATGTCATTGAAAATCTTGAAAAATATGAGCAATTAACCCTAGAAGCACTTCAAGAAAAACCTAAGGCAGATATTATTATTTGGCCAGAGGGAGCACTTCCCATTGATTTAAATAATCGACCAGGATTATTGCAACGTTTAGGGAGCATTCTTCAAGATAGTCAAAAACTAATCTTAGGTTCAAGTGCTATTGAAAATGATACCTTTCTTTATAATCGCCTTTATGTGTTGAACGATATGGGGGCGATCGAACAGTATTACGATAAGCAAAAATTAGTCTTGTTTGGAGAATATGTGCCATGGGTCAAGCCTCTAGTTAGTCGATTTTTGAATTTAGGGATGAATTATGTTCCTGGAAAAAATCAATCGCTCATTAATTTGCCTAATCAAGTAAATGCCACTCCCATGATTTGTTTTGAGTCAATATTCGAATATCAATCAATCAATGACAATATTTGCCAATCAGACTTGGTCATTCAAATATCCAATGACTCTTGGTTTGGCAAATGGTATGGCCCTCAACAGCATTTAGCTAATTCTTTAATTCGCAGTGTTGAATTTCAACAAACGCTGATACGATCGACACCATCAGGGGTTTCTGCTGTTGTCCAACCTAATGGTGCCATTAGTCATAGCATTGATAACGATCAACAAGGTTACTTTTATTATTCTTATAACCCCAGTAATCAAACTATAAATTGTTCTTCGACATTATATTATGTGATTAGCTTGTTACTTTTTATTTTAATTTCTAGTTGGGCCTATGTTCGAATCAAAAAATAAATATTTTGGTAGAAAAAAAGGTAAGTCTTTTGCGCGGTTGGAACAGTTTCAAAAATATTTAGTTCCTCCATCAAAAGATGTTTTTAAAAAAATAACAAAACCAAGAGTTTTAGAGATAGGTATTGGTGATGGGGAAAAAATAAGCGCAGATGCAAAACTGTTTTCGGAAATTAATTATATTGGTTGTGATATTTTTGCTGATGGCGTCCTTCGCGCCATTCGCAACTCTAAAGAAAATTCTCTACAGAATCTTTTTGTTTTTCACTTAAACATTCAAGACATTCTGCCTTTTATTCCATCTAAATATTTTGATGGTATCCGAGTTTTTTTTCCTGATCCTTGGCCAAAAACAAAACACAAAAGAAGAAGAACTTTTAATAATGAGTTGGTGAAAATTTTGAACTCTAAATTAAAGAAAAATGGTTATGTTCATTTTGCTACCGACCATGGTGATTATTTTTTAGATGCACTGGTTTTACTACAGGATCTAGGCTATCGGATGGATAATATCAGCCCTAATTCATGGAAATACAATGAATTCAACGCCTTAGGCACAAAATTTGAGAAAAAAGCCTTAGACAAAAATCATAAATTATTCTATTTTAGCGTTCTTAAAAATTATTAACCAACAAGAGAGAAGGTGGGTTATCCCGCCTTTTTTTTTAACCAGAAAAGATAAATGCTAAATAACACAGAAATTTTAAAAGTTGCCGAAGTCGTCTCTCAAGAGAAGGGCATCGAGATGGATATTGTCATGGAGGCTCTTGAAGAGTCTTTTGAAATCATTGGTAAATCAAAATATGGAATGGAAAATAATATCAAAGCTTCCATTGATCGCTTTACTGGAAACATTTCCATGGCTCATATTAAAGATGTCGTAGAAACAATAGACCCAGTTTTACAATCAAATCAAATACTATTAGATCAAGCAAAAAAATACGATGCTAATACAGAAGTTGGAAAGCAAGTTACAATTCCACTTCCTGCGGTTAACTTTGGTCGTGTAACTGCTAACATGGCTCGACAAGTTATTTACTCTCGAGTTCGTGAAGCTGAAAAGAAAAGACAGTTTAATGATTTCAAAGATCGCGTTGGAGAAGTATTATCGGGTATCGTCAAAAGAATTGAATTTGGAAATATCATCGTTGACTTAGGAAAATCGGAAGGCTTTTTACGCAAAGATGAATTAATTCCAAGAGAAAACTTTAAAACGGGCGATCGTATTCGAGCTTATTTTTTTGATATCAAAGAAGAGGCTAAAGGTCATCAGATATTCTTATCTAGAACCCACCCTCAATTTATGGCAAAACTTTTTGTTCAAGAAGTTCCAGAAATTTATGAAGGACAAATTGAAATCTTATCTGTTGCCCGCGATCCAGGAAGCCGTGGAAAGATCACCGTTCGCGCAAATGATAAATCGATTGATCCTGTTGGCGCTTGTGTGGGAATGAGAGGTTCTCGTGTTCAAGCTATCGTCAATGAGCTTCAGGGTGAAAAGATTGATATTGTAAACTGGAATGAAGTTAAATCTATTTATGTGCAACATGCGATTGCTCCTGCCCAAGTTGCAAAAGTTAATGTATTTGAAGGTTCAAATCGAGTAGAAGTAGTGTTACCTGAAGATCAATTAAGTATTGCAATTGGTCGTCGTGGTCAAAACGTGAAATTGGCCTCTATTTTAACAGGTTTAGAGATTGATATCCTTACTGAAAAAGAGGATGCAGAAAGACGCCAAGAAGAATTTAAAAGAGTTACTACTCTGTTCGCTGAAAAGTTAGATCTCGAAGATATGATTGCACAGCTATTAGCGGTGGAAGGTTATTCGAGTATTGAAAAAATTACCAATGCCTCTGTGGCGGATATCGAGAAAATCGAGGGCTTTGACAGTGAGTTAGCAGCAGAGATTTACGATCGAGCATCTCAATATACAGCTAATGAAAAAGCAGAATTAGCAAAATTTATTCAAGACTCAAGCTTGGATGATTATATGAAAGCTATTGCTGAGTTTGATCATAAAATGCTTGCAACTTTAATCGAGAATAAAATTCTTACTAGACAAGATTTAGCAGATCTAGCAACTGATGAATTAGTAGGTAAAGAAGGTATTCTTCAAAAAAGAATTGAAAAAACCGTTGCCGAAAAAATAATTATGGATGCCAGGGAGATTTATCTTAATAGCTAAGAATTATATTCATGACTAAAGATAACAAGACCTCAACGCCTCCTCCTAAAAGTCCCGCTACAGGTACTGCGGGTGGAGCTGCGCCCCGTAAAAAACTTACGCTCAATACAACTGCTTTTCAAAAAAAATTATCCTCAATATCTGTAAATAATATTTTAGTAGAAGAGCCCGATTATGAACAGATGCCGAGTCTGGCAAAAACAAAAAGAAATCGAGAAAAACAGAATAAAAAATTTAAACCTAACTTAACAAGCTCTCAAAAGATTGTTCGTGAAGTTGATATTCCGGTAAAGATTTCCATTCAAGAACTTGCTAGCCGCATGTCTGAAAAAACTGGTGATGTTGTGAAAGCACTTATGAAGAGTGGTGTAATGGCAACAGCTAACCAATATATTGATGGTGATACTGCAGAATTAATTGTTTCGGATTTTGGTCATACACCTAAAAGAGAAGAGGCTATCAGCTTAAAAGATGAAATTGCCAATCATCAAAAAACTTTAAGCTCAGATATGAAGGCTCGACCTCCGATAGTAACGGTGATGGGTCACGTGGATCATGGAAAAACATCTCTTCTAGATGCCTTAAGAAATACTAACGTCACGGCTCGCGAGTCGGGTGGAATTACTCAGCATATTGGCGCTTATCAAATTCAACATAATAAAAATCCAATAACTTTTTTAGACACCCCGGGTCACGCAGCTTTTTCTAATATTCGTTCCCGCGGTGCTAACTTAACAGATGTAGTGGTTTTAGTAGTTGCTGCTAACGATAGTGTGAAGCCTCAAACTATTGAAGCTATTTCTCATGCAAAAGCAGCGGGTGTACCAATTGTTCTTGCAATTAACAAAATGGATCTACCGGATGTGGACCCAAACATTGTCCGCAATGATTTACTAAGTCATGAAGTTGTTGTTGAGAGTTATAGTGGTGATGTATTAGAGACAGAAATTTCAGCTGTTAAAAAAACTAATTTAGATAAACTTTTAGATAATATTCTTCTTCAAATTGAAATCTTAGATCTTAATGTTGAACATAATAAATTGGCTGAAGCGATTGTTGTAGAATCAAAAATCGAAACTGGCAAAGGCTCAGTCGCGACGGTAATTATTAAAAATGGTACTTTGAAAGAAGGAGATCACTTTACTTGCGGATCTGCATTTGGTCGTGTCCGTGCTCTTCTAGATGAAGAGGGGGCAAGAGTGAAGAACGCTCCCCCAGGAATGCCCGTAGAAGTTTTAGGATTTGACTCTGTTCCTCAAGCGGGTGATGTCATGTATGCAATGCCCAATGAAGAATCAGCAAAAGATATTACTGAAAAAGTTAAAGAACAGAAAAAATTAGAAAATACGGCATCCGTAAAAAAATCTTCTCTAGAGGAAATGATGGCAAGTGTTTCCAAAGGGGCAGCAAAGAAATTACCTATTATTGTCAAAGCTGATGTTCAAGGATCTCTAGAGGCCATCGTAGCCTCCCTAGAAAAAGTAGGAAACGACGAAGTAAAGATTAATGTTATTCATAATGCTATTGGCGCTATTAATGAAAGTGATGTTAGTCTAGCCGGATCTGCTCAAGGCGTAGTTATCGGATTTAATATTCGTGCAATTCCACAAGCTCGTACCATCGCAAAAAGAGATAAAGTAGATATTCGTTACTATTCAATTATTTATGAATTAATTGATGATATGAAGAAAATGTTATCAGGACTTTTAACTCCTGATACAAAAGAAGAGATAATAGGTCACGCAGAGGTAAGAGATACTTTCAGTTCCTCTAAATTTGGCACTATTGCTGGTTGTTTTGTCACCAACGGCTATGTCTCGAATTCTGCTAAAATAAGGCTTGTTCGTGAGGGTAAGATTATCCATGAGGGCGAAGTGGGAACACTGAAGCGTTTCAAAGATGACGTAAAAGAAGTGCGTGAGAACTATGAGTGTGGTATTTCCTTTAAAGATTACTCTGACATTTTAGTTAAAGATGAAATTGAGTTTTATATAACCAAGGAAGTTCAAAAAGAATTATAGTGTGGACAATAAACCGAGTTTTCGTACAAAAAAAATTGAACTCTCTATTAAAAGATTAGTATCTGAATACCTCGTTACTAATCGAGACTATCTAAATAAATTTCCTAACTTACGAATTGAAATTACAAACGTGAAGGTGAGCAAAGATCTCCGATTTGCAAAAATATTTTTAATTCACAATGTGACTGAAGAAGAGTTTTCTCAATTCAACAAATTGTATTTGCATGGCATTCAAAACTTAATCGCTAATACCTTAACAAGCAAATATACTCCTAAGGTTTCTCTCATTTTTGATCAAACGTTCCAAGACTCTTTAAAAGTACAATCACTTCTCGATTCACTTTAAAAATAATGAAACAAAAGTTTACTTCTGATGGTTGGCTAGTAGTCAACAAACCAGAAGGCGTTGAGTCTTTTGGGGTTATTCGAAAATTAAAATTTCGTTATCAATTTCACAAAATAGGTTTTGCGGGAACATTAGACCCTTTGGCCTCAGGTATTTTATTAATTGGAATTAATAAGGCCACTAAGCTGATCCCTCACATTCACCTCTTTAAAAAAAGTTATGAGGTACAGGTACGTTTTGGAGCAATTACACCAACCTTAGACTCAGAGGGTCGATATACATCACTAGAGTCAGTCTCTCATGATCATCAAGATCGAATTCATCACATCAAGAAATTTATAGGAACTTACCAGCAAAAAATTCCCAATTTTTCTGCTCATAAAAAAGAAGGAAAAAATTTTTATGAATTAGCAAGAAATAATGAAGAGATAGAAGATCGTTATAAACAAGTATCAGTTAGCTCTTTGAAAGTTTTGTACTCTAACTCATCCACTTTGGGAATTGAACTAGAGTGTCAAACGGGATTTTATGTTAGGGCATTTGCCTCAGATTTAGCTACTTCCATGGGAGATAAAGGTTATGCGTCTTATATAAAAAGACTGAAAATAGGAGAGTTTTCGATGGATCGCTCTGTGCCTTATGAGAATATCCTTGATTTTTCAAGCATAAATGATTTAAGTACCAACTTGATTACCATTTGATCTGGGCGACATCCTGGACAAATGATGTTTACTTTGAAAGGAGTATTGATGTCGGATATACAAATTAACGATATAGCACGTGCTGAAAATGATACCGGTTCTCCGGAGTCACAAATTTTTTTTCTCACTCAGAAAATTAATCTGTTAACAGAACATATCAAAGTTCATAAGAAGGATTTTCATTCTCGAAGAGGTCTGCTCATGATGGTTGGTAAAAGAAATAGATTGATGGCGTATTTAAAGAAGAAGAATGTTGGAAAGTACACAGAAGTAGCAGACAAATTAAA
>Ga0222719_10004336_pt1 | contig 12440 bp, 24 predicted proteins | sample C33_34DmetaG_FD_165039 | JGI IMG/M metagenome (GOLD analysis project Ga0222719, IMG submission 165039) | Estuarine water microbial communities from San Francisco Bay, California, United States - C33_34D | ecosystem: Environmental > Aquatic > Marine > Unclassified | place: USA: California...
GTTGGTATAGAGTGTTAGATGAACAAAAAGGATTCGCAGTTAAAGAATTAACTATTGAACCTGGTAAAAGCTTATCTGATCAGAAACATGCTCATCGCTCGGAGCATTGGCATATCGTAGAAGGTGAAGTCACAATGACTTTTGAATATGCTAATGGTGATAAGATGGAAGATACTTTTCATCCTAAACAATCTTTTGATATACCGAGACTTACTTGGCATAAAGGCTATAACAAGACTAATAAGGTAGCTAAAGTTATTGAAGTTTGGTTTGGAGATCAATTAACTGAAGAAGACATAGAGAGAAGATAATGTACGAATATAGATGTGAATTAGTAAGAGTAGTAGACGGCGATACAGTAGACGTAGATATTGATTTAGGTTTTGGTGTATGGTTAAGAAAAGAAAGAATAAGATTATATGGAGTTGATACTCCTGAAAGTAGAACTAGAGACAAAACTGAAAAGAAGTTTGGTAAAATAGCTTCTGAAGTTGTTCAAGAATATCTAGATAGAACTGATACTCTTATTTTAAGAACTGATCAATATGATGCAGTAGGTAAATTCGGACGTATTGTAGGGCGATTATATAATAAGAAAGATACTACATCAATAAATGATTATCTTATTCAAAATAATTATGCTGCACCTTATTATGGTCAAAGCAAAGATGAAATAGCTGGTATTCATTTAGCTAATAGAGAAAAGCTATATGAAGCTGGTTTAGTCTCAAGGGATAGTGATGCTAAATAATTTAATTATAGGTCCATGTCAACACGAATCTTTAGATCATTCGAAATTTTTACTTGAACAGATAGTTCGCGCTACTGATGGTAAATGTAAAAGATTAATTTTTAAAGCTAGTTTTGATAAAGCTAATAGAACCTCTATTACAAGTAAAAGAGGCATTGGTATTGAAGAGACTTTAATTGATTTTACAGCGCTTAAACTATGTTTTCCTAATGTTAGTTTTTTAACTGATGTACATGAAATTAGTCAAATTGACTATATTGAAAAAGAAGGGCATGAAATAGATGTTATTCAAATTCCCGCTTTTCTTTGTAGACAAACCGATCTCATAAAAAGAGCGTGTGAAACCGACAAAGTAGTAAATATCAAAAAAGGACAGTTTTTAGCTCCTTGGGATGTAGGCGGAATTCTTTCTAAGACCGAAAAAGCTAAAGATGTCTGGATTACTGAGAGAGGTACGAGTTTTGGATATAATACATTGGTTAATGATTTCACTGGTATGCAATATATTATTGATAACTACCCTAGTTTGTTCGTTTTTGATGTTACGCACAGCGTTCAAAAACCTGGAGGAAAAGGTACATCATCTGGTGGTAACCGTGACTACGTTCCGAGATTAGCTAACGCAGCTGCAGGAATGGGAGTAGAAAATTTCTTTTTAGAAGTTCACGATGATCCGGATAATGCTCCTTCTGATGGTGCTAATGCTTTGGATGTAAAAGATCTTAAAAATGTAATTAATAAAATGAATGAAATAGGAGAAGCTGCATGGCGGACGTATACTTAGGAACTTGGAACCAATGTGCTCCCTACATACAAAATTTTCGTAGAGGTATTGACGTAGGTTTTAGAGGCGGAGACTTTGCAAAGTATATGATGCCAGCATTCGATGATGTAATAGGTTTTGAGTTTAGAATAAAAGGTAAATTTAAAGTAGAAAATTTAATAGCATATCCTGTAGCACTAGGAGATTCAGATTATACAGCTTATACTAATTTTAAAGCTGGTAGGATAAAAGGAAAAGGCGACAGAGCAGTTAAAGTAAAAACTTTAGATCAATATAACTATAACGATGTAGACTTTATAAAAATTGATGTGGAAGGGTGGGAACCTAAAGTATTAAAAGGAGCTAAGAAAACTATAGATCGATGCAATCCTGTAATATGCGTTGAAATTAATAAAGGAGATCATGAATCTCAATGGTTATTAGAGAGTTGGGGTTATGAACTTAAAGAAGTAGACCACTTACAAGGTCATGATTTTATTTTTGTAAGAGAAGATTGGGAGCCAGAATAATGAAAGCAGGAAAAATATGGGGACAAACAGAACTTATACATGCAAATGGAGTTCTTGAGTTTCATAGAATAGAATTTAAAAAAGGATTCAAATGTAGTGAACATGAACACCAGTTTAAGTGGAACGGTTTTTACGTTGAATCAGGTCAAATGATAGTTAGAGTTTGGCAAAATGGAGAACAAGATGGTTTAGTAGATGAAACTATTCTTAATCCAGGAGATTTTACTCAGGTCAAACCTGGTAAGATTCATCAGTTTGAAGGTTTAGAAGACGGAGTTGCTTTTGAACTGTATTGGGCTGAATTTAACCATGATGATATAGTTAGAAGAACAATTGGCACAAAAACTTAAAGTCTTTATTACCGGTGTAGGAGGCTTTTTAGGTCATCATTTAGCAGTTAGAATGAATGAGTTAGGTTACGAAGTAGCCGGTAACGATACATTCGTAGGAGGAGAAGAAGATAATGTACCCGATTTCGTCGATTTTCACCTCGTTGACTGCTGTGATTTCAAAGGTATGGAAAAAGCAATGTCAGGTTGTACTCTTCTTTATCATTGTGCTGCTACTGCTCACGAAGGTTTATCTGTATTCTCTCCTAGTTTCATTACAAGAAACATCTTTGAAGCTTCAGTCACAAGTTTCTCAGCTGCAATCTCAGCAGGAATTAAAAGAATCGTCTTTTGCACATCTATGGCAAGATATGGTAGTCAAAAAGCGCCATTTACAGAAGACATGTCCCCAGCACCAGTCGATCCTTATGGAATTGCAAAAGTCGCTTCTGAAGAGGTGCTTAAAGTCCTTGGAAAAGTACACCAAATAGAATGGAACATTGCAGTTCCTCATAATATAGTTGGAGAGCATCAAAAGTATGATGACCCTTTCCGTAACGTTATGTCTATAATGCTTAACAGAAACTTACAAAATAAACCAGCTATAATATATGGAGACGGTACTCAAACCAGATGCTTTAGTTATGTTGGTGATTGTATACAATGTCTAGAAAGAATGGGTACAAATGATAACATTACTTATGAAACTATTAATATCGGTCCTGATGAGGAGTCTATTACCATTAACGATCTTGCTGCTCTTTGTTCGAATGAATCAGGTTTCAATGGAGCGCCAATATACTACACGCAAGGTAGACCTCAAGAAGTAAAACATGCTACATGCTCTTCTGATAAAGCTAGAAAATTGTTAAATTATAAAACAACAACTACAGTAAAAGAAGCAGTTAAAAAGACTGCAGATTGGATTAGAAAAAATCCTAAACCTTTTAAGTATCATCTACCATTAGAGATTATAAACGATAAAACTCCTAAGACATGGACTGAGAAAAGAATATGATAAGTATATGTGTTCCATCTAGAGGAAGACCAGAGAAGTGCGCAAGAATGGTAGAATCATTTAAAGATACTACTAAGGGTGATATAGAATTTCAAATTTATATAAATCAAAATGACCCGTGTTTAGCAGATTATCGAAAGTTAATTCCAAAAAATTATTTACATATAGGCTTAGAGTTTTATGCTAACCATGGATGGAATATCGCTTCTAGTAGAGCTAAAGGTGATATTCTTTTTATGTCAGGCGATGCAGAGATAATGCAAACAAATAACTGGGATGATATAGTTTATGAAGAAGCAAAAAAGTATCCTATAAGTGTTATTGTACCTGATGATGGTAGAGGCAAAGGAGGAGCTCCTCACTTTATGGTAACTAGACAATGGTATGATCTATTAGGATACATGTCACATCCAATGTTTTTACATTGGTATGTAGATACTTACGCAGTAGAGTTAGCTAAGGCAGCCAACGTTCTACGAAGGGTAAACATAGTATATAAAGCAGAAAAGATAAGTTCAGATAAAACTGCACAATTATCTAGACAAAATAAAATAACTAAAAGAGACGATATGGCTTTTGAATGGGCTAAAAAGTATCTTATACCTATGGAGAAAGAAAAAATTGAACGCGCAATACAGTCATAAAGCTACAGGTATAGATAAAACTGATTACGAAAAATCAGAAATGGAAGAGATTTTTGAAGACGTCTATAAAACTAATAGATGGAGGAAAGCTCAAGGAGCTGGTTCTGGTTCTATTCCTGATAACGCAAAGGTATGGTTCAGGTATCTGTTCAAAGCTTTAAGAAAACATAAACCTATTACAGTACATGATTTTGGATGTGGTCCTTATTTTTTATATAAAGACATTGAATGGCCTGATGAAATAAGATATACAGGATATGATGTAAGTGATACAGCTTTAGAAAGAGCTGAACTTAATTGTACTAATCCTAGAGCAGAATTTATTAAACTTACTGATTGGAACGATCTTCCTGGAGGTAATTTAATTATTGTAAAAGAAGTGCTACAACATTGGCCTCATAGGCATAGAGAGGAATTCTTAGTTTCTCTACAGAATAAATATAAGTGGGTACTGGTACAAGGTGACTTATATGCTACTGTACCACCTGACTATAAATTTGGTTTAGTTGCTCACGAAGAGTACCCGCATGAAAAAAATAACCAACATACAGTTGGAATATGGAAGTTTAATAATGACCCAGAAGATCGTCTACCTACATCGCAAAGACCAAAATAATCCAGGAGATTGGTGGTCTTCACCTCATCATTATTTCCCTAACTACAAAGGTCAAGTTATTGATATGCTTGATAATCCAGAATTTATTGAATGTGATTTATTAATTGTTGGCGGAGGTGGTTTATTTTCAACTGCTGACTGGATGAAAAAATTATGGCTTTGGGATACAAGAATAAAAGCTAAGAAAAAAATAATATGGGGAGCTGGACTCGATGAAGAATTCTTTACGCATCCTATATTCAATTCGTTCGATCACGTTGGCATTAGACAAAAAAATACTCCATTTAAATTTGTGCCCTGTGTATCTTGTCTAAATCCTTTATTAGATAATAATAATGATGTAAGAGGTAAAGATTTAGATACTATGACAAATGAAGATAAAATAAATTTATCTAGGTCTGGTTCATTAGGTACTTTAATAGTTGGTTCAGGTAATGGAAAAAGAGCTATTGAAGGTCAACATATGAGTAACTTTAATAAAATGAATGTAGTTATCAATCAGTTAAAATTACATAAAAAAATTATTACATCTTCTTATCATGTATACTATTGGGGCAAGTTACTAGAAAAGAATATAAAGATCGACTATAAAAGTAAATATAGAAAGCCTTTAGGTGAAAAATTTTATAATATTCCTGATAATATAAACCTAAAGCATTATAGAGAATTGAATATGGATTTTGCGAAGTTAGTTTATGGTTAATGTAGTTTGTGTAAACTGGGGTACGAAATATAGTGCAGAGTATACACATAGATTGTATAATATGGTTAAAAGAAACTCTACTAAAGAGTTCTCTTTTTATGTCTTAACAGATCAGGTTGATCTTTATCCTAATTATATTCCTTGTGAGTTAAATACTGATGAAGTAGGTTGGTGGAACAAACTTCAAATGTTTAAACCCGGGGTGTTACCAGATGGCGAATACTTATATTTTGATCTTGACGTTGTTATTGTTGATAATATCGATTGTTTCTTTGAGCATCAATCCTTTGCTGTTATTAGAGATTTTATCAGGCCTGACAACGGTCTTCTCCCCGGAAAAGAATATAATTCCTCTGCTATAAGATTTAATACTAAAAACTCAGCAGGAATATATTCCTATTATATGAGTAATTATAAAATGTGGCATGAGTATCAAAAAAAGATAAACTTTTTTGGAGATCAAAATGTTATATCGAGTTACTGCAATTACTATCCTGACTTTCTTAATGTTTTTCCTGATGAGTGGTTGTGGAGTTATAAAAAAGGAATCGATAGAGGTAAACACGCAGGTGATCGTTCTCAAATGTTCGGTAGAGAAATTCCTGACGGAGCTAAAGTGTGTATATTTCACGGATCCCCTAATCCAACAGAAGTGAGTGAAGAATGGGTGAAGAAAAACTATTTGTAAGAAGAACTACAAGCACAGAAACAGATAAAGGTGTACAACAATCTAATATTCAAATATACTTTTATGAATCAATTGATCTAGCTTGGACATATTTTAGAGAGATAATGTCAGAAGATGAATGGCAAAAGCAGATAGATAATGGTGAAGGTTTTTATATTGTAAACGGAGAGGGTTATGTCAACTTCATTTTCCTCGAAACGAGGAAAGTATCAGTACCAGCTACAACCTAGTATATATGGAGATACAGGTTGGTACATCTATGAATTTAGTCCTGAGGGTGATTTTAAAATGATAGGTCCGTATTTAACTCCAGAAGAAGCAGAAGCAGATTTAAGGAATTTAGAAAATGAAGCGTGACATATACATTACATCAGGTTGTAGTTATTCAGATCCAGATTTTAAACATATAGAACCAAATTATACTGTTGAGTATGATATGTGGATGACTCACCTAAGAAAAAAATTAGGAATTAAAGAAGATAAATGGTTTGACTTAGGTAAAGGCGGTGCGTGTAATAGATGGATTTTTAATTCGATCATAAGAAAATGTACCGAAGTAGGTGAAAGTAATGTTAAAGCTATCTTTGTATCATGGAGTGGTTTTGATAGATATACTATACCTTGTACAGAAATAAAAACTAATCTAACTTATGAATTGTTAAACTGGAGTGAGATTACCTCCGGTAAACCTATTACATCTATGTTTCAAGTTTATAAATCTTACTTTGTTCAAGATGAAGATTACGATAAACAATATAAATTACTTCAAAAAATAAAAAATTTAGATGACGTTGATAATATAGATAAGTTTCTGATGTTTAAAAAAGAAGTTATGGAAAAAACTTGGGAAGACATGGGAATGAATTTTGCAGCTTCTGCTAAGAGAATGTTTACTGACCATGGTTTAGATATTATGTTTAGTGATAACTTAGGTTATATGTATGCTCTATTTCAATATGCTAAATCTATTGGTGCTCAAATTATAGCTGCTCAAGGAGTCTTCCCTATATCAGTATGGGAACTTAATAGATTAGTACAAATGGGATTCATACAAAGACTTAGAATAAACAAAGGTTGGAGTAGCGAACTATCAAAACTTCTCCTTACAACCTTTGAAAACAAACCTAGAAAAGTCAGTTATATATTAGATAAAGAAAAGAAACACTTTATAGGTTGGCCTTTTTATAGACACTTAGGAGGAGATACCTTTTGTGATTTAATAACAGAAAAAGAATTACTTATTTCAGAGTTAGATGGTCATCCTAATAAAGAAGGAAATGAGTTAATTGGAAATATTTTTTATGAAAGGTATAAAGATGTTTATACATTGGCTTAGATTTAAAATGTGGTTTAAAGGACTCTTTAAGAAGAAAAACGATAAGAAACAAAATCCATATATCTATCATTGACTATAACAATAGTAAGGATAAGAAAATGACAGAATTTACATCAGGAATTTTTGAAGTAATAAAAAGATTAATAGGCGGAAGTAGTATATCTCTAGCTGTTGTCTACACACTAGGACATATTGTAATAGCTATGACTGTTGTTAGTACAATGACAGGAGCAAGTCTATGGGAAGCTGGCGCTGTTGCTTTAGTAGAGCCTGCAATTAACGGTGTTTGGTTTTATATACTACATACAATTTATAAAAAAATGACTAATAACAGCATAGTAAAATGAAGTGGTACATTATAGCATTATTGTATCTTCAACCTAACGTTGAACCTCATGTTGTGGTTAATAGTGATTTTATTTTTAAATCATATAAAACATGTCATGAGTTTATGGTAAAACAACAATGGAATCTCAGAGATACATTAATACAAAAGTATCCTCAGTTAGATAGTCATGAGAAACATTATAGTATGAGATGTGTAAGTGAAGAAGGTGCTTTAGAAATATACAATAGTCTTAAAAATAAAGGTCAAGATATTTGAAAACTCTTTTAATTCAAATTGATATATTTCAAGATCAGTATACAGATATTGAAGATAGAACTACAGCTACAGCATCCGTATTAAAAGAAAGAAATGAAGATGTTAAATCTAAGTCAGTTATTTTTAGTGGAGCAGCTGCACAGAGATTTGGTTGGGATTATACTTTAGAAGGTAAGAGAGAAACTAAACATAGATCTCCTTGCTTTGAAATATTTAAAATTTTTAGAGATGATAAGTACCTTGAATATGATAGAATATTGTATTTAGATACAGATGTATATTATTACCCAGACAGTCCTAATATTATTGATTACTATCCAGATGAAGGTTTTCATGCTGTAAGTAGATTAGGTAAAATATTTGATGAAGGTAAAGAACCTGATCACTTATCAAGAATTAATAAAAGCCATTTAATAGAAAAATATAGACAAAATTATTTTAATTCTGGAGTATTACTATTAGATAGAAACACTATACTTAAGATGAAACCTTTTTTATCACATGAACAAATAGAAGAATGGTTAACAGCTAGAGGTCTCTGGTCAGATGATCAATCAGCTATTAACATAGCTGCAGTTGAGTCAGGTGTTAACATAGTTCCGATGCATCAGTATTGGAATCAAATGGATAAAAGATATAAAGATGGTTACATAGTACATCTTAAAGGAAGTATAAAAAATAGATCAAATGTATTTGATGATAGAGCGAAGGAGTATTTAAATGCCGTTTCCAGCAGTAATTGAAACAGAAAAAGATGGAAGAGAAAAAGCTTACGATGTTTATACTCGATTAGCTAAAGATAGAATTTTATTTTTAAATGGTGTAGTAGAAGAAAATATGAGTAATCATATAGTAGCTACTTTGTTATGGTTAGAGAGTCAAAACCCTAAAGCACCTATTAATATGTATATAAATTCACCTGGAGGTAGTGTAGTAGCTGGAATGGCTATCTATGATATTATGATGTATATTCAGTCTCCAATAACTACCATTGTTACTGGTCAAGCAGCTTCGATGGGCTCTTTACTTGCTTGTGCAGGAGCTAAAAGATTAGTAACTACAAATAGCAGACATATGATTCATCAGCCTCTAGGTGGTGCTTCAGGACAGGCTACTGAAGTAGAAATAGCTTTCAAAGAACTGCAGCGATGGAAAAAAGTTTTAACTGAAATTTATGTTAGACATACAGGTCATAGTTTTGTAAAACTTGAAAAAGATATGGATAGAGATAACTTTATGACAGCAGCAGAAGCTGTAGAGTATAATTTAGCCGATGAGGTAGTACATGAACGAGTTAGACATGCTGAAAAAGACAATAGCTGATGAAACAGAATATAACCATAAGCTTCTACTTAGAATAAAAGAATTATCTGATGAGAACGCTGAGTTAAAGAAAAAAATAATAAATTTAGAGAAAAAAAAGGGCTTTTAAGCCCTTTTTTAGTTGCCTTTTGACGAGAAAGATACGATAATAAAGTATAATAAAGAAAAGGAAATAAAATGACTAGACCAATTTCAGTAGCAAGATTAAAAGCAAATATTTTAAACAGTTCTAACAAGTCAGAAATGATTAGAATTTTAGTTGATACTTTACCTTATCATATTAATAAAGAATTAAAAGAAGAAGTAAAAAAGCAGCTTATTAAAAGATATGTTATGGTTAAAGAGTTAGAAGCTTCTTTAATAAAGTTTGGAAAAATGGAAAAAAACAGTTGCACTTTGTAGAAAAAGTAGTTATAATAAAGTATAAAATTAGAAAAGAAGGGAAATAAAATGTCAAATACTAAAAGATGGATAATGAGTCTAGAAGAGAAGTTCGAAGATGCTATTATTAAAATAGTTAAAGATTCAGATTGTATCGAAGAAGCTGTAAAAAGAGCTGAAGAGCTTAGCAGCAAAGAGTATAACTGGATTGAAGCAGATGTCGTAGGAGAGATGGTTGACTTTGCTTGGTCAGAAGTACAGTCAGAAGGATTCAGACCTTATGTTTAGTCATAGAGCTGAAGATATTAATACTAAGAATCATCCTTGGGTAGGTGTTATATGGCCTATCAAAGGATCTAAAGGTAATACTTATAATGTTGAAATGACTAATCATGGGTTTTCTTGTGACTGTATTGCTTATGCAAAATGTAAGCATATAAAAGAAGTTGAAAGTAAGTTTGAAGATGTGGAAACGAGTACGTAACGAAGAAACTGGAGGCATAGAATACTTTTTACAAGATGAGCCGTCTGTAAAAATATTTAAAAAACACAATGAAAATAGATGGTGTGGTCAATATCATCAATATGGAGTAGTTCATACTTCAACTGCGAAAGGTGCGAAAGAGTTATTAATATGGATTTTAAAACAGAAAAAAGGTACAAAGTCTATCTAGCAAAGTTAAAAAGAACTAATGCTGAACCTAAGATAGTATATAAGGTTGGAATAACCAGCTCTAAAGATGCTATGACAAGACTTAATTATAGAGGTATAGATGAACCTTATCCTATCTCAGAACATTTTTCCGATATAAAAGTAATGTACAGTACTAAACAAAAGTATACTAGATTAGAAGCTGAACATTTAGAAAAAACTATCATGATGGGTATCTGTCAAGATAAAAACGAAGAGTTTTTTCATAACTGGTGGGAGCCTAATAAGATATCAGGTATTACTGAAATGCGTAAATGGGATTATGACGAAATACAAAAAATCTTTACTTTTTTTAAAAATACTGAAAAAAACAGTTGATTTTTGGATTAAAGTAGGTTATAATAAAGTATAAAATGAAGAGAGGGAAAGATATGCAGATTACAGATTTAGTAGAATTATTAGAAGCAATGAGTTCAGAAGAGCAAGATGAACTTGCTACTCAACTGATTAATAAGTATCCTTCAGTAGGTGCTGCTCTAGCGACTAAGATTAATATAGCTCATCAGGATAGATTTTATACTGAGAGTGAAGCAATGAATGATTCATTAGAAGCTAGAGGTCATGTTGGTTTTGATCAAGGTAGAAAATTAGTTGCTAAAGAGTTAGGAATTAGTTAAAAAAGTAGTTGCCTTTTGATTAAAAAGAGGTTATAATAAAGTATAAAATGAAGAAAAGGAAATATAAAATGACATAGCGATAGTAAAGGTTGAGAGGCTGAATAAGGGAGAGCGATAGGCTCGACAGTCTCAGAGGTTTACAAGTCTGGTAGGACTCAAGGAACCGTAACCTTATCTAAAAACTGCCCGCTTCTACCGCTGAGGGGTATACCTAGGTAGAAGTGATTGTAAGAGAGCCCCTCATTAAATTTTTTGTAGGAGATATAAATGAAGTTAAAAGTAGGTCAAAAAATATTTGGTAAGTTTGGTTGGGCTAAGATCAAAAATATTGTATTAGTAGAAGTTGCAGGCGAAAAAGAAGGTATCGAAGTACAAGAAGTTTGGATGAACTTAATTGAAAGATGTGTATTTGATATGGATAATGGACATTTTGAATACGGTTCAGATATAGATTACAATCCGTTTTAACTGCCCTTAGCTCAGCTGGATAGAGCAGCTGCCTTCTAAGCAGCAGGCCGGGAGTTCGAATCTCTCAGGGCAGGCCAAATCTTTTCTAAAAAATTCAGTCTTAGAAAAACTTTTTTAGAAAAGTTAGTATAATAATAGTATAGAAAATGAGAAATAAATTGTAGGAGATTTTAATATGGCTCATGAATTAGAAATAATAGATAATAAAGCTCAAATGGCATATGTAGGTGAAAAGCCTTGGCATGGTTTAGGTGTAGAACTCAAAGAAGGTGTTATGCCTATGGAAATGATGGAAGCTGCTGGTCTAGACTGGGAAGTTAAAAAAGTTCCTCTTAAGTATAAATCTAGTGATGGATCAATGTTAAGTGTTCCTAATAAAGATGTCTTAATTAGACAATCAGATGATCAACCTTTAGATATCGTTGGTAAAGAATGGTATCCAGTTCAGAATAAGGAAGCTTTTCAATTTTTTGAGAGCTTTTGTAAAGAAGGTTCTATTAAGATGCATACTGCAGGTTCGTTGTTTAACGGAAAGAAAGTATGGGCTTTAGGAAAGATCTCTTCTGACTTTGAATTATTCAATGGAGATAAAGTAGAAGGTTTTCTTTTATTCTCTAACCCTCATCAGTTTGGTCAGTCTGTAGATGTTAGATTTACTCCTATTAGAGTTGTATGTAATAATACTTTAACTTTATCTTTAGGTACTGAGTCTCAGAACTTTGCTAGAATCTCTCATAGAAAAGAGTTCGATCCAGAAATGGTTAAGAAGGTTTTAGGTCTTGCTCAAGAGAAAATGGATGAGTATAAAGATATTGCTGTGAATTTAGGTTCTAAGCAGATTTCAGATGCTAAGTTCAAAGAATTTTTAAGTAAAGTATTCGGTGAATCTAAGAAAGAAGATAAAGATACTAAAGAGAAGTTACTTACTAGAACTGCTCAGTTAGCTTACGATTCTTT
>Ga0222719_10004341_pt1 | contig 12436 bp, 13 predicted proteins | sample C33_34DmetaG_FD_165039 | JGI IMG/M metagenome (GOLD analysis project Ga0222719, IMG submission 165039) | Estuarine water microbial communities from San Francisco Bay, California, United States - C33_34D | ecosystem: Environmental > Aquatic > Marine > Unclassified | place: USA: California...
TCATAACTTAGTTGAAGACGAGTTAATGAATAGAGGTCTTAACGATGTTGCTAAAGAGTACATTCTGTATAGAGACAAACATCGACCAAACATCTTCAAGAAAAGAACCAACCTTCGTCCATACGAATACCCAGAACTAAATGAATATGTAGATGCAGTAAGACATTCTTATTGGGTACATACAGAGTTTAACTTCACATCTGATATTCAAGACTTTATGGTTGGATTAAATGAAGTAGAGCAGTCGGCTGTAGAAAGAGCTATGCTTGCCATATCTCAAATAGAGATTGCTGTTAAGACTTTCTGGGGTGACATCTATAAGAAGATGCCAAAACCTGAAATCGGAAACGTAGGAGCTACCTTTGCCGAATCAGAAGTCCGTCATGCAGATGCTTACTCTAACTTAATTAAGATCCTAGGACTTAACGATAAGTTCGAGTCTCTACTTGAAGTGCCTGCTATCCGTAGACGAATTAAGTACCTAGAAAGATCTATAGCTAACACTAAAGCTATTGAGAATAAAGATTATTTTGAATCCGTGATTCTTTTTTCTATGTTCATTGAGAACGTTTCTCTATTCTCTCAGTTCTTAGTTATAATGTCGTTCAATAAATTTAAGAACGTACTTAAAGGAATGAGCAATGCAGTAGAAGCTACTTCAAAGGAAGAGCAGATACATGCAGAGTTTGGCTTTGACTTGGTTAATTTAATTAAGAAAGAAAATCCCTCTTGGTGGACAGATGAACTTGTAGAAGATATCATCGATGCTACCTTAGATGCCTACGACTCAGAGATGGAAGTAGTAGAATGGATCTTTGAGAAAGGTGATCTAGAATTCTTAACCAAGGAACAAACCTTAGAGTTCATTAAAGACCGATTCAATAGATCTTTAAAAGAGATTGGTATTGAAGAAGTTTTCAACGTAGACAAAGATCTACTCAAGCAAACGGAATGGTTTGATGATGAAACTCTAACCTCCAAGCATACAGACTTCTTTAACAAAAGAAGCATAAACTATTCTAAAAGACAAAAATCAATAACCGAAGACGATTTATTTTAATGAGCAAAAGAAAACCATTCGACTGGATAACAGACGACTCCGTTACATTTTTACAAAGAGGGTATTTAAGCGAGGGAGAAGATCCCAAAGAACGAATTAGAGTTATAGCCGAACATGCCGAAGATATACTTGGTATGGAAGGTTTTGCAGATAAGTTCTACGAGTATATGAGCTATGGATGGTACTCTCTATCATCTCCGGTATGGGCTAACTTTGGTAAGAAAAGAGGAATGCCAGTATCTTGCTTCGGTTCTAACATTGGCGATAATATTGAATCTATTCTCTATACTTCAGCCGAAGTTGGCGAAATGTCCAAGCTTGGTGGAGGTACTTCCGGGTACTTTGGTAACATCCGGGGACGTGGAGAGCCTGTGACAGACAACGGACATGCTCCTGGTGCTGTACACTTCATGAAGATGTTTGAGAGTGTGGTAGATAATATCTCTCAAGGTGCTACAAGACGTGGACGCTTTTCACCCTACCTTCCAATCGAACATCCAGATATAGAAGAGTTTTTAGAGATAGGAACGGAAGGCTTTCCTATTCAGGACCTTACTCACGCCGTTACAGTAACGGATGAATTCATGAATGAAATGATAGCCGGTGACACAGACAAAAGAAGAGTATGGGCCAAAGTTCTACAGAGAAGAGCTGAGATTGGATACCCGTACATTATGTTCACCGACACTATGAATAAAAATGCTCCTGACGTCTATCAAGACAAAGGTGTAAAGATTTATAACTCCAACTTATGTTCGGAGATAGCATTACATAACTCAGAAGATGAATCATTTGTGTGTGTACTTTCGTCAATGAACTTACTTCATTACGACGAATGGAAAGACACAGATGCAGTTGAGATGCTAACTTACTTCCTTGATGCTGTCAATGAAGAGTTTATATTAAAGCTTGAAGCATTTAGAGACCATAAAGAAAAGTCCAAGAGAAGAATCTTTGACTTTATGGAACGTGCTTACAACTTTGCCAAGCGTCAACGGGCATTAGGTTTAGGAGTTTTAGGTTACCATTCCTTACTTCAATCTAAAAGTCTACCTTTCGATTCAAGAGAGACGGCAAGGTTAAATGCTGAAGTCTTTAAACTTATTCAAGATAAATCTTTAGCTGCCTCAAAAAAGTTAGCTGAACTCTTTGGGGAACCTGAATATTTGAAGGGATATGGTAGACGTAATGTAACCTTAAATGCTATTGCTCCTACGACATCTTCTGCTTTTATTCTAGGGCAAGTATCTCAATCCATAGAACCTCTATGGTCTAACTGCTATGTAAAAGACTTAGCTAAGATGAAAGTTACAATTAAGAACCCAATCTTAAAAGCTTTACTAGAGGAGTTAGGCCAAGATACAGATGAAGTTTGGAAGTCTATTAAACAGTACGACGGTTCAGTTCAGCATCTAGATTTCTTAACCGACCACCAGAAAGAAGTATTTAGAACCTTCTTTGAGATTCCTCAAGCATCTATCATTAATCAAGCTGCTGTAAGACAGGACTACCTAGATCAATCTCAGTCACTGAACTTAATGGTACCTCCTGATATGCCTACCAAAGAAGTAAACAAGCTATTGGTTGATGCCTGGCAGATGGGAGTAAAAACGTTATACTATCAGCATAGTATGAATTCTGCTCAAGCTTTTGCTAGAAAGAAACTTAATATGAACGATCTAGTTTGTATAGCCTGCGAAGGGTAGTTTAGTTTTCCTCCCGCTATTTATTATATATACGATCGTAACATAAACATAGACTCTATGTATACTCTTTATACTGATAAATCGGAAGATTTTAAATGCAAGATTGAATTAGAAGGAGCCAACCTTTCTGATACTCAATCCAGATTAGTTCTTAAAACTGGAACTCATAACTACCTTTTCGAAGGTACCATAGACGGTGCAGGTAACTGTACAGTTCCAATGAAGAATCTAAAAAAGCTTTTTAAGAATGGCGATGAAGGTGAGATAGTTTTAGAAGTTATTGCTGAAGATACTTTCTTTTCTCCATGGTCTGATTCTTTTGAAGCCGTAGCAAGTAAAAAGATAGCAGTTGAGGTGATGGGTTCAAGTAACAACAAACCTCAAATCAAAGAATCTAAAATAAAAGTTTCTTTTGATAAAAAGAAAGCTCCAAAGCCTGCACCAAAGCCAAAATTCACTAATGCACAAATAGTAGCCGAAGCGTTAAAAGAGCAGGGAATAAATCTTTCTAATGTACTACAAGAAAGTAACACTGTTGCAAAAGTTATAAAAACTTTATCTGAGAAAAATATAATTAAAGAACATACCAACTCAGACATATTTATTAAAGAAATTATCAATTATCTAAATTAATAGCGCAAAATGGCTAAAATTACAGATCCAGATTTACTAACCCAAGGCACGGAAATTGAATTTATTACCGGTTCATTAATAATCAAATTAAACGCAGCCGGTAACCTTACCCAAAGTGATGGGGTATCTCTTCAAACAGTTTATTCTTTCATTAAGGAAGAATGGAAAAACGATGATAATCTAATTCGTTTTGCCTTCCCAATGACATCTATTACGGCCGAACAGTTTGAATTGATTAACGGTTGGAACTGGTCTGGATCAGCTGATGTTGATGTTAGTTCCTCTCATTACTATCTTCGAGATGGTGGATGGTCGGTAGTAAGTCCGGATACCGGTAACAATACAGAAGAGTGGATGAACATTACTACATTAGGTTCTTTCAATGCCTCTACTGACCGCGCTTACTACATTCAACAGTCCCAAAGTGCCGATATAGTCCAAAATACATTCTCAGATGCTGTTAACCAGGGTATACAGATATTTGCCTCAGGCGCAGCCAATTATGATTATAGAAACTACTTTAATATTTTCTTGCGTGAAAGAGCTAAAACCTATGCAAACTACGAGCTTTTAACAGAACAAAATTTATCAGAGTTAACATTTAGAAAGTTTGCCTTACCGCTTGCAAATGCTACCGATCTTAATATTTCTGCTACAGATAATACTATTGCTACTACATCTCCTTATACAGGAATGGCGATAAAATACTTTACATCTTCTCAGGCGGTCGATATTGGGGGAACAAATTACAATTTTAAGGTAGAGATACAGGCTAATCAAGGTACTAAGCAAGAAATTTACGAATTCGTTCAGTACAGTCTACGTCAAGCATCTAATATAGATACCTTAGGAAATATACCAACCGGTGTTACAGGTTCAGTAGCAGAAGAGCTTTTAGAGTTCGTAGGTTCGAATCTAAAGACTAAATTACAGTCTGATGTAGGAGGTACAGGAGCCGGAGGGGTTCATATAAGTGATTTCCGTGCTGCAGATACTAACGACTTAACGTTTGTTGATGATAATGGAGATGAACAAACGTTCCCATTCGTTGCCGCAGGTCAGCTTATTTTTAACACTAACCTACAGAACGACGCAGCCGCTATCTACAAACTCTTCTTTACCAACGATGACGCCGGCGATAATACAGGAAGAGACTTTGGTACTCAAAATGCTATCATTATTAATAAAAACGACGGTTCACCGATCACAGGGTCCGTTGCAACCTCGGCTAGTGTAGACTTTGATTATGACTTCGATGGAAACATACAAAGAGGAAATGGTTCTTCTGGAAGTATAGTTCCATTTACCGGAGTAGCATTAGGATTGGGAACAGCACAATATGTAGTAACAACCGGTAATATTACTAGAGCAACTAGTAACCCGATTAACTTCGTTGCCGCGTTGGAAAGAAATTACTTGAATCCGGCATAAGATTTAAGTTAGCAAAATAAAAATAAGAATGGGATCTTTTGGTCCCATTTTTTTTCCTATTTATTAATAGTAGGATTTTTAAAGTTATAACATACTGTAAATGGCGTCACCAACTTACTCAACAGACTTACTAGATATAAACCTGGCCGAAACTACTACCGGCTGGTCCGACATCAACCAGGCCGGTGGTGGTGGTGCAAACGAAGCCGTAGTTGACTTTGCCATCCAAGGTACAAACTGTATTTCAAGACAGGTATCTAATACAAGAAGGGGTGCTATGTACGATACCGGTTCTACTGTAACCTTGGGGACAGATGAACATATCTTCACTTGGTGTGCATCTTCTACTCCCGGTATTACCGACCTTAAGTCCAATGGCGGTATAAGAGTATCCATTGGTACATCTACCAATAACTACTACGACTACTACATGAACGGTTCGGACACACTTCCGGGTGGAGGTATGAATAATTACGCCGTAGTTTATGGAGCAGCATCTGCCAGTTTACAGAACGGTTCCCCTGGAGCTAATCCTCAGTTTTTTGGAGCTCAAATCGTAACCGTAAACACTTCTAGGGGTCTTAACTTCGCCGTAGATGCTATAAGAAGAGGGACAGGATTTTATATTACCGATGGAGATGTTACAGCACCTATTACTTTCTCAGGCTCGGCCGAAATCAACGATGCTAATGCCAATAGGTACGGTATTCTAACAAGGGTAGCGGGTGGTTTTTCTCTTAAAGGTAAGTATGTTATAGGTCAAACCACGGCCGGTACCCCCACACAAGCCTACTTCGATACTTCTAACACTTCTTTAGTATTTGTAGATACAGAATATACCAAGAAAGATTTTACACAGATTATAGTAGATCATCCTTCTACAGTCTTTAATTTATCTAACGTTACTGTAACCGGACTGGGTACCCACAACCCAGGTAAAATTAGATTTTTAGATAACTCAACAACTAGCACTCTATCAGGATGTCTATTTAAAACAATAGGAACTACAGAACTACGAAGTGGAGTAACTGCAGGTTCACAATGGCTACAGAGTGCAGAGGTATATCAAAGTGGATCGACTATAGATGAATCTACATTTACAGAAACTAACGCATCTCAATCAGCACTAATTTCAGATAGACCAGATAAAGTCTCTAATTGTACTTTTAACGGTTTAACCTCCGGTAATGATAAACACGGTATAGAAGTTATAGCTGCCGGAAGCTATACTTTTACGAATAATACATTTAATAACTACGTTTCAGGATCAAGCTCTGGTTCAGCACTTTTATTTAACCCTCCTGGCGGTACTGGTGATTTAACTCTAAACGTTGTAGGAGGAACTGCTCCTTCATTTACAAACAATTCTTCCGGTACAGTAACTATTAATCAGAATGTTACCGTTACTCTAACCGGAATGAATCCTAATACAGAAGTAAGAGTATATAGATTCGGTACTAATCCAGCAGAAGAAATTGCCGGTATAGAAAACATCACAGCAGGTACTCCTGTCAGTAGCTCGTTTAGCTTTTCTGATCAGGCAGGCAATTTTGTAGATATAGTTATTCATAACCTGCAGTACAACTATATTAAGCTTGCAGAATTTGAAATACCTACTACCTCAACCTCTATTCCAATCTCTCAACAATTTGATAGAAATTATTTAAATCCTTAACAATGGTTACAAGCACGGAAAAGACATTTAGAGTTCAGACATCGTTCGATAAAAGTCATATAGATAAGTTCTTTAAAACACGTACGGCTATCCGTACATTGGTAACTTTACCATTCGATGAAGAAGAGTACAAAGTTACTATGTTTGACGGTTTATTTATTAAGCTTGTAGGAAACAAAGGAGAAATAAAAGGAAGTTTGGCTTAAAGTTGGACATTTGTAGAAAAAGTAGTATATTAAAATAAAAAAATAAAAAACATGAATAGTGTAGACATAGCAATAACAAAAGTAAGAGAACTTCAATCTCTACTTTATGACACTAACTCTTCTCCTAACTCTCTTTTTAAAAAAACAGAAGAAGTTATACAGTATATGAATGATGCGTCAAGAGAGATTAATACAAATTACGAAGAGATCTCTGAAAAGCTTACCAAGCAAATGAATACAGGGCGTAAACAATAATACATTCTATTTATATTAATAATACTTTATAAATCTATTTATGGCTGGAGAAAAATTATTTACAAGGATACCGCCTGCTAGCACAGGTCCGAGAATAGGGTATCGTCACCGTGCAATTTTACCATATGAGAATAGAACAGGAACATTTGTAACTGACGAAATTTTAACTGGAGCTTCTAGCGGTATTCAATACCTTATTTATAAAGAATTTGCTACTAATGCAACTACCGGATTTGTAGAGGTAGGGTACGATGATACATCGGTATTCAATAACGTAGAACCAACAGCAGGTGAAAATTTAAATGATGTAAATTCAAACACTATTGCTCAGGTATCTAACACAGTTTCAGCCACCGAAGTATTTACAAATGAAGCAGTAATCGTCGGTGGTGACAACACCACTAACAGGTTAAATGTAGACGTCTTTGGTGCTGCAAACACAACATTTTCTGAAGGAGCTCCGCAGCTATCAGGATTCGGTAAATTAAGAACCACTGAAGATAAGTTACTTGCCAACTACGAATTTAATAATAGTATACTTCCGACACAATTTGCAAACACTTTAACAGGCTCAGCTGCAATTGTATTTGATTCAGATGCTAAAGCAGCTAAACTAACACTTGGTACAGACGTAAATGCACTCGTAACTCATACCTCTAACCTTTACCATCCCTATAATATTGGTAATAATAATTTCTATATTTTAGGTACTAGAGTAGGAGATACAGGAAAAACAGGAGTAGTGCGAAATTGGGGAGCTTTTGATTCATTAGATGGATTCTTCTTCCAATTAAATGGAACAACTTTAAATGTAGTTCATAGATGGACAATGGATGGTGCCGGTACACAAAATATGGCCGTTGCACAATCTGCCTGGAATAAAGATACTCTAGACGGTACAGGAGGGGATAAGAACCCATCCGGTATGAATATAAACGTATCAAAACAGAATACATACTGGGTTGACTATCAATTTATTGGTGGAGGCAGAACAAGATGGGGTGTATTCTATAAAGGTGAAAGGATTATATGTCATGAGATGTACCATCATAACGGATTATCTACATTCCCAACACCTGCCATTAACAACTCAATCTCTACAGCAGCAAGACCTATTTGCTGGTCGATGAAAAACACAGGGTCACCAGGATCAAGTAGCGAGTACTATGCCCTCGGCGGTGCAGTATATTATGAAGGGGACACCGATTTATCAGAAGAAGGTTCAACGAAACTTTATGCAACTAATGTAACGATTCCTTCAGGTTCCGGAGGAACATACTATGCTTTTTCTTTAAGACCAACCCAAAATCTACTCTCAGGAGCATCAAATCAATCAATTTACAAACCTAAACAATTAGACGTTGAAGCTTTCAATGCTAATGATGAATCTGACGTTAAGGTTGAAGTAAGAATATTCCAAGCCTGTCAGGTAAGAGGAGAAAATTTTGTAAGGCAGACATATTCTGAAGTTGAAGTAGATAAGAGTGGAGATCACGTAGGTCATGGTCCTGAACTATTTAGAAAACATTTTACCGGAGACGCTACTATAAAATTTGATGATATTATATCTGGTGTGCAGTACGGTACTATTAGAAATAACTCAGAACAGACTACTGCTAGAAATACGCAACCTTTAACAGCAATTACAAATGCAGATCCTGCAGTAGTTACAGTAGGTACCAATCCATTATTTGGAACCGCTAGACACTTCTTTGCAGATAAACAGGCAGTAGTAGTACAAGGAGTTACAGCAACGGATGCAGCAGCAGCATTAAATGCAAATACCTTCTACCTATCTTATGTAGATAGTAATGAAACAAGACTATACACATCAGTAAGTGATTTAGATGACGATAGAAAACCTAGAATAGCTAACCTTACCTTTGCTTCCGGTAGTTCAGTAGCTGTAGGAGAAACTATTACATTCACAGGTGCCGGTACAGCAGTTGTAACAGCATTTAGCAGCAATACTGCTTCTTTAGAAAATAGAACCAATGCTGCTCTAGATACAGGTCTTGCCGGAGGAACAGTATGGTCAGGCTCAGCCGGTGCTAACGGAACTATTACCAGTATAACACAGCAATCTGCTACATATCCTCTGGACTACGAAACCAGTCTCTTAGCTGTGGACGGCTCAGGATGGTCTGCTCCTGCTACTGATGGAGAATTTTTCGGTACTCCTCCTTCTCAACCTGCTTGGGTTTTCATGATACGTCCTTTCTCAGCCAAAGCGTTTGATATCGAAACAAGATGGGCGCTGAATTGGAGAGAACGTACTCAGTAGTGAACAATGCCTTACCTAACACACTTCTATGGATTTTATAACCTTTGGGAACTACGCCACAAGGTAACGTTTGACGGAGTAAATAAACTCATACTTGTCAACGACGGAGAAACATCCTTAGACGCACAGATAGACTTATACTCAGATTGGAAAGAATGGATCCGTAACGAGAACTACATGCAGTTTCTTGCTCCTTTCTCTACAGTAGGGGGGGATCCTACCATTGAAGGTCAACGTTTGGATGTAACTTACTTCCTTATAAACGGTTGGAAAATAAAACCTTATCCCGGTTCCTACACATTAAATATTGTAGGTAACATCTTTGATGTTGACGGCGGTTCTACAACCGTACCTGCCGACATTGTAACTAATATAGCCAACAATATTACCATCAATACTAACACCTCAGTGATTGTAAGGCAGTTAACACCAGAAGTTACAGTATCAGGTTCAGGTTTATCTGAGAGTGAATTAGCTACATTAAATACTATTAATACTACTACTCAAGACACCAATACCGTTGTTTACGACATTTCAGGTAGTTTGGTTGAAGTTCAAAGTCTTCTTCGTTCTCCGGTAACAGCCTCACTTGTTGATGCCCAACAACAGGCACTCTTTGATATTCAAGATAAAGTTATACAATTATGGACACTACAGGGTCTTGATGTCTCTAATCCTCTTAACGTAACTCTTACTTCACGTACGGCAGGATCTATTTCTCAAAGTATTAGCACTGTTGACGGCGATGATCCATCAACAACTGTTACACGGCAATGAGTCAAGATTTAGATCCATCATACGACCTACAAAATCAAGGTATTAGTGAAGTAGGTACTGCCGGAGTGACAACAGTAACACCCTCTCAAAGAACGTATTTTCTTGCAACGGAGGGGATTAACTCACAGAATACTTTTACTATAGCTTCTAGTGGGTATAGTTTTTTAGTGGAAGTAGAAGAGCTGCAGCAAATACCTAAAAGAGGAAAAGCACCTGCAACTATTTACGACACTCAGAAACCAGAGGAGGAAGCAAGAAATAAGATTACTGTTACTGCTATCATTGGCGGTAAAAAGTATACTGAAGTTGCTTATACAAGCAAAGCAAAAGTCAAAGCATCAGACGTCGAAATTAAAGTTACCGGAGATGCAGATAAGCCGGTCATTAAAGTTGAAATTAAATAGAATAATAGCTATATTAAAGTTATGAACATTTCAGTAACAGCTGTTATAGTATTACATATCCTACTTTTGACAGGCTCTACCGCCGCATTTATTAGGTTAGTTAACAAGCAGCAAGACAGGTAATAAACTATTTATATAATGGGGATGAATGGATTCGACGGGAGTAGACGAAGACCTATAACTGCACTAGCTTTTGGTCACCCAACTATAAGTTGGAGTAAGCTTTCGGACCCGGTTTCGATGCCGGCATCTCCACACCATTAACGAATATAAACTTAATGTTTAAATCAAAAGAGAAATTGACTCTAGATTCTAAACTACAAGAACTTCTTAACTCAGAGATAAAAAGACAATCTAAACAGATTAATCTTATTGCTTCTGAGAATTTAGCATCTAGAGAGGTTATGGCCTTAACTGGTTCACCTTTCACTAACAAATATGCAGAAGGGTATCCCGGTAAAAGATATTACCAAGGATGTCAATATTACGATGAGCTAGAACTCTATGCTCAAGATTTAGCCAAAGAACTTTTTAAGGCAGAGTATGTTAACGTACAGCCTCACTCTGGTGCTAATGCCAACCTAGCCGTAATGCAGGCTTTACTTAAACCAGGAGATAAAATACTTTCATTAGGACTTCCAGAAGGAGGTCATTTATCTCACGGCACTAAAGTAAACATATCCGGGAAGCTTTACTCTGTATTCAATTACGAACTTGGTGAAGATAATTTACTTGACTACGGAAAGATAGCAGCATATGCCGAGGTAGTTAAACCAGATATGATAATAGCCGGTTATAGTGCTTACGCCCAAACCATAGAATGGTCTGAATTTAGAGCAATAGCTGATAAAGTTGGAGCTGTCTTCCTAGCTGACTTTAGTCATTACAGTGGACTTATAGCCGGAGATGCTTATCCAAGTCCGGTAAAGCATGCTCATGTCTGTACCTCAACCACTCATAAGAGTTTAAGAGGCCCTAGGGGTGGAATGATTCTTACCAACGACTACGAAATCTATCAAAAAGTAAATAAAGCAATCTTTCCTGGTACCCAAGGCGGACCTTTAATGCACGTAATTGCAGCTAAGGCTCAAGCATACAGAGAAGCTCTTTCGGATGACTTTAAGAATTATGCAAGCAGGGTAATGGTTAATGCTCGTACTATGACCTCCCGGTTTAGAGCCAGAGGATATGATATCGTAGGCGGTGATACAGAAAGTCATATGTTCGTAGTTGATTTTACTTCCCGTAACTTAACCGGAAAGAGAGTAGCTGATATGCTAGAGAAGAATAAAATTATAGTCAACTACAATACAGTCCCTAATGATAGCAAACCTCCCTCTCAAGGTTCAGGTATTAGAATCGGTACTTGTTACGAGACTACTAAGGGTAGGGACATAAATGACTTTTTATTATTAGCAAATAACATCATAGACTTAATTGAAGCGAATAGCATTAGCCTTATATAACAGTTGCCTCTTTGCAGGAGTCTTCTTATATTTAGTTATAAAGATTAAGATAAAAAGGTTATATGTACAACATTTCAAAAGATACTCTTAGTAGAGTTTCGGCTCGTAATCGAAACAGAACCTCATACGCTGAGGTTGTAGAAGGATTAGACTACACTTACCCTTTTACAAGAGGAGATATTGTTTACTTTAGTAATGGGAATAACCCTGAAAGAAGTAAACTATTTCCTAAGATAGTAGTTGAAGTCGGAGTTCCGGTAAACACCCCAGAAGGCTTTGTAGAAGGAATGAGAGTAAAGCATTCAGATGGATTTAAATATGTACCCGGATATCAAGAAACAGTCAAGGCATCTAGTCATACTTTATATACACAAGAAGAACTAGATAACTTTGATGGAGTAATAGGATGATGCAAGTAACATTTGTAGAACGAATGGAGATAATTAATTCTATTTTAGATAGAGTTAATGAAGGTCAGGAACTAACTGATGAAATGAAAGAACTTTTAAAAGAGATGAGTAAATAATGTCGTTAAGATT
>Ga0222719_10004344_pt1 | contig 12432 bp, 10 predicted proteins | sample C33_34DmetaG_FD_165039 | JGI IMG/M metagenome (GOLD analysis project Ga0222719, IMG submission 165039) | Estuarine water microbial communities from San Francisco Bay, California, United States - C33_34D | ecosystem: Environmental > Aquatic > Marine > Unclassified | place: USA: California...
GCATCATTGACCTTGTTTGTCTTAACTGTGTCTATGCCAGGATCATTGCCTGCATCTGTTAATTTTTTCCTTATTGTTTCTATGACTGCTTTCCTTTCATCTTGATCTACGATAACAGTTCTCTTGCCGTTTTCATTTCTGATCACTTTACCAATGTTTTCGTCTAAATTGATACCACGCACCGGGTCTGGTTCGATCTCAAATTTAGTGTCTTTGACCACAAACAGATCTGATAAATCGTCCAATGAAGTTAGATTTTCATCTGTGTCATTAACAAATATTTTTCTAATAAAATTTGGTGCCGCTTCCTGGCTACGTGTTTTTTTAATCTGGGCCGCGGAATCATTTGCAAACTTGTCAATGCCCTCCCTGTTTGTTGAAACAGTTTGTTTCGTGTCAGTGTCCTCGATCCTGAATTTAACTTCAGTGCTAGACCCTTTGCTGATTGTTGGTAATATTTTTGTAAGTCCTTCTGTTGGACCACGTAACACTATGGTGCCATCGAGGTCTGTCACAACTTCTATGAAATCTTTTGATGTTGTGATGTTGGCTCCGTCTTCCGTGTTCCTGAATATTTTACCTGACGTGTCCACATAGAAATTCTCTATGCTTGTTTTGTTAAATTTAAAATCTCTGATGTTGTCAAATCCGTCATCCTTGATACGCACTGTGTTGTTGTTGATCAAATCTTGTATTGTTGGCTCTATGTCATAATTGCTGTGTTTGTTTCGTCTTGACGCAATCATTTGATCGGCAACTGTTTTGTTACTGTTGCCAAAGTTCATTGCTCTCATGGCAGTTGGTAATCCGCTGAATGCACCATACAACACAGCACCTGCACCAAAGGCAAAAGCCGCATTCACTGCCGCTTCTTCAATGCCGTACTCCTGTCCCCTGACTTGATATGCATCTTTCATGATGGGATATAAACTTGTTTCTATGCCTGCGTTGACACCACCCACAATGGCCGCTTTCCTTAAAAAAGTAGAACCAAATTTTGCAATTGGTAATGGCACGTAGTTGATTGGATCTGCGAATGCACTTGACAGCATACCAGTGAACTGTCCAACCGTGCCGTCAAACCCTGTGCTGTTGTCCTTGGCCACCTGCATCTGTTTGCTTAACTCCAATGACTCGTGTGCTCTCCTCACAACTTCGTAATTCAAACCCTCAAACCATTCTAGGCCTTCAACGTACAGTGGATTCTCTGGATTCCATTCTGATTTGGGTATGCCTGCATTTTTCTGCAGTTGTGCATTTTGGAGTATCTGGCTGTCACTCAATAAGTTTAATGTTGTGTGTTCCCACCCCGACTTGAAACCCAATCCAAAGTTCTGCCAGAAACCCTGTGTGGTTGGTAACGCTTCTCCCGGTGTGTCTGCACGTAATGGTTTTGGTGCTGTTAGAGCCACTATGCCCCTCCTTCAAAACTCTGACCGTCTTCTCTCTGTGTGAACACTGGTGCCGCTCTCACAACATCGGTCAATGCCTGTAACACTGACATCTGTATGGGCATGTCATTGTTGGTTGTTAGGTTCTGTATAGAATCAAAATTTTCTTTCCAATATTTTTTAACATATGTTCTGACACGGTCATCTTTTAACGCTGACAGGTATGTGCTGTTGCCACCCAACCATGACAGCATAGCATCGTCAATGTTTGCACTGTTTTTCAATGCAAGGCTGATACCGTTTGCTACATGTTGATCAGTGCTTGTCAAAGTTGCACCGTTGTTCAAGAATAGATTTCTAGTAAAACTGTCTTCGTAAATGCTTTGTTTAAAACTGCCGGTGTCTCCTTCTGCAAATACACTATCGTACAACAGGTTGTTGTCCATGACATATTTTGCAAACTTGTCACCCCATTGGTCCACTGTGTCATCAAATTCCATTTCTTTTGGTCCAAGTCTTGTGTTAATTATTCTTGCACTTTTGCCGTCATTGGATGCAGTAAACTTGCTGTACCAGTTTGGATTGTTGTTTTCGTAGTTCCATGTGAATTCTTTGTTCTCTGCCACCACTGCATTATTTTTGTCTGGTGTCACAAAAAACGTTGCATAAAAATTATCTGTTTCACTGCTGGGCAGTTTCTGTGTGATTGCGGTACTGCTGATGTCATTGCTCATTTTCAACACCAGTTGTCCATTCACCTGCACCAATTTTGCATCATCAAGTAGATCAACCCATTGTTCATATGTCTGTCCATCCGCGAGTGTTATACCATATCTGTGTGGATTTTCTTTTATGTCATTTACAAGTTTTGTAATAGTGTTTTGCCTTCCTGCATTCGTACCGTCAGCATCGGTGAACTGTCCACCGGCCATGTTTCTACTCATCAATGTATAGCCCTCACCTATGCCGTGTGTTATCCTTACTGTGTTACGTTCTATGAATGATTTTGCGTTTTCTGTTGCTTCAGCGAGTTTCACACCGTTGGCTATGTCTCTTCTAAACAGTTTGTGTGTTGTGTCTATGATGCTCTTGCCAAATCCACCCGTTGCATCTATGCCATCACCAAAGTCATTCTGTATCAGTGTGTTGATCGCGGATGTTACATCTGCTTCTGAAAATTCTGATGATCTAAATTTTTTGTATTCTTCGCTCTTCTGTATCGCTTCAAACAATGCCTTGTTGTCCGCAGGACTTGATCCCGGTATGGTGATCAACTCTTGCAAGAACATGTGTGAATAGTTGTCATGATTTTTACTGCCTATGCCCTCTGACATGTAACTGGATGTGTAATTTTTTTGTCTTGATCTTAAATTATTAACTTGTTGCTCGTATGCATCATACCCTTGTAGCATCGAATTGTATATTGCATCCATTTCTCTTGACCCTTGTACCTTGCTGACCCTCATGCCTCCTGGTGGGACACCCATGTTTTCTGCAATAATTTTCTCCATCATTGCACTGCCTTCTGCTGTGGTCGTGTCAACCTCGTAGCCCAATTTGCCTATGAAATAATCTGTGGGATTGTTACCTGGTTTGAATGCTTCTATTTTTGCTTTTTCTTCTTCCTGGACTGCTTCCAATTGTTTTTCTAATAGATCAATTTGTTGTGCGTCTTGATAGTTGCTGGCATCAAGTGCATCGATCCTTGTCTGCAGGTCAAATTTTATGTTGTTGATCTGTGCAAGTGGGGTGACTACTGTGAGTGCCCTGAACTTGCCAATCTCTTTGGCTTTTGAAAATTTTAATTGTGCCTCTTGGATATCAGCATCGTCGAATCCCGCGGCTATCATGTCTTCCAATGGGAACACCACTGAATCTGCCACCAGTTTGCCGTCTTTAATTAAAATACCAATTTCTGCATTTGTCAATTGTTCGGCCACCTTGTCGTTGCTGAAAGTGATCTGATTACGCAAACCAACGAATTGTTTTTTGTTTTCTGTTTCTAATGCTTCTACCACTGTGCCATATGTGCTGATTTCATCCAATGATAATACACTGCCACCTGGTATTGCAAAAGCATATCCCTCTTCTGGGTCACCCAACGGATTGCCATCCATGGTGTATGTGCCATCAGCGATTGATGCCTTTAGTGCCGCTATGGATTCTGGACTGTCTTTGACCTTGCTGAAGTCTGCTTGTATGAATGCACTTATGATGTCTGTTCTGTGTGCATTTTTTAACTTCCTCATGTCAGCAACACTCAAATTGAAATCTTGTTTCAGCACTTCATACTTGACTTCTAGGTCCGCAAAGTAATCTTGCAGTGTGTCTGTGTAGCCTTGGTTGGTTACACTCAATGCAAGTTTCTTGACTATGTCACTGGTGTTGTTTTGTATGACTTCTAGATTCTTATCAAACTGGTCGGCACGTTGGTTTGCCTGTACCTGTAGCAGTTGGTTGTTCCTGGCCTTGTCAAAACCCAAACCCAATTGTGGTTGTAGATTGCTGGGTAAAGTTGACAACCAGTTTTCTTTGTATCTTTCAGAAGCCTCTGTGAATTTTTCTGGATCCAGTTTGTGTTTCTCACTCAACTGTAACAGTTCATTTTCAAGTTCTGCACTCTTGCTGGTGATGAATGCCGCGTTGGCACCTTTCTGGAATGCTTGTGCTGTCACACTGAACGCACTGGTTGGACCCACATAGTTTTCACCTTTTGCTGTGGCTTCCTGTTGTGCGGTGAGTCCTTTTTCGTATGCCCTTTGACTTGCAATCTCCGTGTCCAACTTTGTTGCTATGTTGGTAATGTTTTCAACGATCTTGACTGCACCCTGTCCTGGTGTTGGTGCTCTGTATGTTGATTGTGCTGTTAGCCCACCACCTTTGAACTGTGGTATCTTAATACTTTTTGCCATTAACTACTTCCCTCTGTTGCTGTTCTTATCCTGCTTATTTTTGATATTTCACTGTTGGGTCCTGTGTTTGGTGTAGCACCTTGTGTGGTAAGGATATCCATAAATCCTCTTGTGCCTAATGTGGTTGCGGCCGCTGTGTAGCCACCAATAATTGCATTTTTAGATTCTTGATTTAGTATATCTTTTTGTTGTTCTTTGCCAAGTATTTTTTGACTTGTGTTGAAAGCATCAATGTAAACATTTTCTGCAAAATTACTTGCAGTCAATCCTAACACGTCTGCGGGTGATCCTTCTATTGTTGTACCTGTCACACCATATAATGCACGTTGTTTACCTATGGCTTCAATCATCTCTCTACGTTTCTGTGCTTTACGTAGACTGAATGCTGACTTCTCTGTTGCTATTTCAAAATTAACAAAATTTGCTTTCTGTGCCAATATTTGTGAATTCATGTAACCTTGTAATATGTTACCACCGGCACTGATTGCTGGTAACACAAATTTTGCCGCGTTGGCTAGTGTTGACAGTGTTGATGTTGTTGATGCTGTGGTTGTTGCCGCGGCACTTACTCCACCGGATGTGGTTAATAATGACGATGCGGCCGCTCCACCTGTTGCGTAGATTGCCGCTCCTATTAATGCTGTTTTAATTAATTGATTCCTTGGTGCACACATGGTTAAGTTCGTTTCCTCTCGACTATAAAAATTTGTTCATTGCCCTGGAAATACCGGTCAATCTTGTTAAACTTTAACATATTTAACCATTTCACGCTCTGATGGTGTCTGCTCCACACCTGTACCAGGTGTCGTTTGTCAGGGTGTTTCTGCATACTTCTTTTGATCAGTTGCTCGGCCTCACCTGATATCCTGATGAAGAAATCATTGGCCAACGGTGTGCCTATGAACCAGTACCACACTTCATCTCCTATCACGTGTGTGCCCGCGGCCAGGAAAGGTATGTCATGGCACGTGCCAGTGACCCCGTCTTCCAGGTCATCGAACTTCCTGATCAGCCTGTCCCGTGTGTATCCCATCAAGGTTATCTCCTGCAGGTCCACGTCTCGGCAGTTGTTGATCACGTATTCGTAGTGTTCAAAATTTAATGGATGTCTGACCGGTTGTCTAACCAGCGTCTTGGAGTTTGCCTCCAGCGAATTTAACTTCATTAGTCATACTTAACAGGGTGCATGATAACGGTTCGTCACTCTTGAATGTTGTCTGCGGTGTGGTAGCGTAACCGCTCAACCTCACACGTTTCTGTCCCGTGAAACCATCTATGCCTTGGTTCAACAGTGATGTGCCAAATGTCCTGAATGGTACCACTATGTCATCCACCTTGCAACTCTTTGTGTTTTGTAATTGTAATTCACACAGCACTTTCCTGACCTTCTCACCCAGTGTGCTCTGTCCATTTGAATTGAAAACGATTGGTAAAGTTTTTGCTGTGCTCTCGTAGTTGTGTCCAATCTGTGTTGATGAACTTGATCTTGTAAGTGCAAAATTACCAGCCGCGTCCACTGTGATTTCAGGATGTAACAATCCATCCGCGACCACCTTGACTGTCCTGCCTTCCAGTCCCTGTGCACCTTGGAAACTCGATCCAGTGATGCTGGTCGTGTGGTATGAGTCAAGGAATACGTCATCCTCTGACCATTTCTCCAGGAACACACCCGCGTTCAGGGTTGATCCGTCGTTGTCGTATCTCTGTACCAGGGTGTACAACCTGTCATCGATCACTGTTAGGTCTTTGAAGTTGCCATCAGTGGTAAACTTCATCCAACCAACAACTGAAAATTCTGTGTTGACACCTAACACACCCAGGCTACCGTCTGCGTTTGTGCAGAACACGTAGTTGGTGTTGGTGTTAGCGTAGTTGGTCAATACCGCTATCCTGTCAGCACCTGCCAGTATGTCATGGTGTACCAGCGAGTAGTTCTTGGCCGAGTATGCATCCGTGTTGAAGTTGTACACGAATGCCCTCAACTGTTTGCCACCCTTGGCCACGAATAAAACTTCATTGTCAACGATCTTTGGTGTGGTCACCCCTGATCCTATGCCGTACCCTGTCTGTTTCCTGACCAGCACGTTGCTTGGTGTCACAGGTTCTCCTGACATGTCAAACTCACCGTCTGACGTGAATATGAAAAGTGATTGTTGCGACACAAGGTGTCTGATAGCGTTGACACTGTCTGACGCTATGGTGAATTGTATGCCAGCGTCATCCGTGATCGCTCCAGTGACGTCTCCGTTGTCGTCCACGACCCTGGTGTAGTTGTCAAAGTTGAAAAAGTCTCCGGACTGTGATCCAAAGAGCGTCTGTGGTTTGTCCCTGCTTCCCCCAAACATCAGTCTGTTCTGGTGGAAAGTGACCGATCTCGGCCAACCACCTCCCAGTGTTGTGGATAGATTACTGAAAGCATCTATCTCCCACTCGTGTCCTTCAGCGGCTTCGTTGTCAACCAGGTCGTAGATGATATCACAGACTGCCACGGTTGAACTTGTGATTGATGTTATCTGTGCCTGTCCACCGTTGATGTCTATCTTCATGTTGACGTGTCCATCCGGCCATGCCGCGTCGACCCAAGCGTAACTGCCTGATGACAGTGTGAAGTTGATGTTGTTGCCAGAAGCACTGGCTGGTGTCAGTGTTGTGCCAAAGTTGAAGTTGGCCTGCGGTAGATGATCAAAAGAGAGATAGCCACATGTCCAGTCACTGTTGGTTGCACCCCTGACCAGTTGCAGTGGTCTAACATCTGGATGTACCAGTATCATGTAGTCAAAACTCTGTGTGAATCTTATGTCCGCTATGTTTGAAGTTGTTATGGGAAAAACGTTGCCATCTGACCCGTTGGTCAGCACCGCTACTCTGACATCTTGGTAATATATGTGTATCTTGGCCGCGTCACTGTCGTGTGCTGGCTCAAGTATGATCACGTATTCTTGTCCGTCAGCGAATTTGAAAGGTATCAACCTCGATGATACATGGAAACCTGCTGTGGTCAACGTTGATGAACCATCTGGTTCGGTCGTGTTGTCTGGATCCGCTGATATGAATTGGAATCCCCTACGTTTCTGTATGCCACCCTGTGGTAATATCAGGAAATTTGACAGTTCTGCCAACCCTGCCCTGTAGATCGGTGTGTCATTACGACCAAATATGTTTGGTCCTACCTGTCCCTGCGTGAAATTAGTTTGCGAATATTTTCTTATTGTCATTTTTAGGTATTACTGTGTCTTAACCTTCTGTTGGTCAGACCTGTATTACCCAAATGTGCTTCAACATATCTGCCCGGTGGTACTATGTTATGTGGTGGATTCTCCTGTCCGTCCGCTATCCTGGCCGCTCGTAGTTTGGCTTGGTAGTCTCCGGCCAATCTCTGTGTCAGTGTGCCCACTCCAGTGATCGCTTCGTTGATCTCCAGTGCCACTTTGGCTATCAGTGTCTCTATGAAGAACACCGGCATGTCATCTTCCACTATGTTTTTGACGTATTCTATGTTCAGTGTCTGCTCGTTTGAGAACACTTTGGCACCTTCTATGCTGTAATCTTCCTGATAATGTCCATCAGTGTCAAAGAAACCCTTGATCCTGATTACGTCACCTGGTAGACTGAACACGTATAGATATGATTTGTTGGTTGGTGTCTCGTTTAACCTGTTCAGTGCCTTGTTGGTTATGGCAAAATTCCAGAACGTGTAGTATAACAGACCGTTCCTGACGTTGTCATACATGGTTGAACACACGTTTGCCTCGTGTGATCCGTCTGTGAATGAACCTATTGTTGCGGCACCACATTTTGTTAGTGCTTGGTTTGATATTGAAACTTTGCTTTCAGCCATGGTTGAAATCCTTTATTCTATTATTTAGCGGACATAAAAAAAGACAGGCCCCACAATCCAATTGGAGGCCTGCCTTGATGTAGACTGAGGGGTCGCAGATATTACTCTGTGACCTCCACTTTTACAACACCGTCTGCATCGATCACAGTTGAACCACCAGACATAGTACCAAGTACTAGGTGTGATGCCTTCTGTGCAACGTAGTCGATTCTAGTTGTGATGTCCTGTGCTAACGCTAGACCTACTGAATCTTTGTGTATCGCGTAACAATCTCTTTGAACAGAATTTTTTGTTAAAAGAGTTGACATGATCACTCTGAAACCGAACACATTTGGAATGTATCCTGAAGTAAGTGCAGTGTTTGATACTAAACCATCAGCCGCTGTAACAAGGTTACTGTCTGTTAATAAGTCAGTCAACGCTTGCGGAGAGATGATGATGCATCTGTCGTTAGTTGGGATGTCAAGAGCGTTCATCGCTTCATGCACTTCTAAAAATTTCGCTTTAGTAAGTCCAGATCCCGCTGACACCTGTGTAGTTGGTGTAGAGGCATCTAATGCGTCGATGATCTCTTGGTCTACCGCTCTGTTTAATCCAGAAGCGATCGCTCCTGCAAACGTGTTTCTCAAGTCTATGTTGGTTTTGAAGCCATCCATGTCGTCAATGTACTCACCAGAGTGGTAATTGTTAAGTGTAGTTGTTACAACACTGTTCTGTGCTGTACCACCTGTGTATGCTCCTGAACCCGCAAAAGATTTGCTCGAATCAGACATAGCAGTGATATCTTCAAATCTTGCTTTGTTCTTGATTGAACCACCTTTTGAAAGTTTGTGGAACTTGTAAGTTGAACCAGTAACGTTTCTTACAACTCTTACTGCGTCAACTAAATTTGATGATGTTTGTTGGTACGCTTGTTTTACATCATCACTGAACATAGTAACGAATGAATTCGATACAGATGTTCCTGCGTTTGCTACTAATGCCATTGTTATGGTCTCCTTGTAGTTTTAGTTGTTGTTTGTATAAAACGCTGGGAATTGTGTTGGTTGTTTTTGGGGCCTTGCGGTTGTCCTTACTGGCAACTAACGTTCTTTGCTTGTGATTTACAGCACCACCAACTGGCCTAAAGTATTAGACATCAGCGGGTCCGAGGATTGTCCGCAAACATATTTAACCTCTGCTGGTGAAATATTGATCTACTGTGATTTTGATGTGCGGAAAATATTCTTTGATGGTTTGTAAGGTGCGTTGATATCTTTCCCGGTGCGGCTGTGCTTGTCGCTGTGGCTCACGGTATATGCTCTCTGGTCCACCATCGAATCCCACTAGGTCCATGCGTGTGAAACCCAACTGTGCGGCCAGCACCATGGCCTGCTCCCCGGTCAACCATGAGTTCATCCTAACGTGTGGGAATTTGATCTCCCTCATGTCATGCAACTGTGTGAAGGTGCTGGTGCTGTATTTCCTGTATTGGTGCTGTGCCACGTACACCGGTTCGGTCACGTGGTCCTTCTGCATCTGGTGTATGACCTCGCGGTCCTGTGCCAGCAGGTAGTCTGGTTGGTAATCCTGATATATCTGATTGCACCCAAACGTTGGCCATGCTATCTGATCCAACGGCACCAAGTGCCTGCTGGGTCCGTTGCCGATTATGACGCACCTCTTGATCTTGTTGGGATCTATGGGCTGTAGCACTAGCGACTCTTGTGTGATTTCACTGTCTTGAACTTGGCTTTCTTGACTGCACCCCGGTGCGGCTTGTAGGTGCCTTTCATCAATCTCAATGAAGTGCCTTTCTTCATCCAATGATATCCCCTAGGTGCTGAAACGCTTTTTGATCTTGTCATATGTCTCCCTTATTGTGTTTAAAGTGTGTTCTCCCGGTATGGGCCATGGATTCATCCAATCGTCCACTAGTCTGATGTGTCTGGCTTGATCGATGTGAACTGTATCGAGTGCCATGGTGCCGTCAGTCCGTGTGAGTTCTTGTAGATGTCTCCGGTCTGCACCGACTTCGCGGCCATGAATTGCCGTGTGCCGTTGCCGTGCCTCTTCTTCTGCACCACCCTGCAGGGTTTCCACTCCTGTCCTTTGGAGTAGTAGCGTGTGTGCGGGGTCTGTTGTCCCTTGCGTGTCTTTGTACCTGCCACTGTGGTCCTCCATTATTGTTCAACTCTCTGTTTTATAAATGCCGCATATTCAGGATCTATCTCAATCGACACGCTGTCTATGCCGCGTTCTTGACAAACTTTTGCCACAGTGCCCGTGCCAGCGAATGGATCAAGCACCCGACCCGTTGTTAGTCCAGTGATATTTAAACAATGACGCACCAATTCCCTGGGAAATATAGCAGGATGTCCCTTGGGTCCTTTGACAGCCGCACTGTCCTTGCCCATGTAGCCTGTGGTCTCGTATGGAATGTGCCAGCAGTCCGTGGTTGGCCTGGTCCTCCTGCCAGTCCTACGGAAGTTGTCTTCTGCCCATTCTGCCCTGTAGGGCACACCGCTCCGCTCCCTGTCAATGGGTGTGCGTCCCTGGTGTGTGAAATGCCAAACCATCTCATAACCACGACACAGGTACTTGTTGGTGTTCTGCGTTACCACGCTCCTGCCTCGGATCCCTTCACCGGGCATCTCCACTGCCTTGGCCCACACTATGGGATTCTGTATGGTCATTGGAACCAGTTCGGCTAATCGGTAAGCAAACAAAGGATCTTTCCTGGTTGGTGATATGTTCAGGAAGAAATGTCCCGTGGGTTTCAACACCCTCCGGATGTCAATGAATAGGTCCCGCATGCGGTTCATGTAGTTGATGTCGCGATCGCGGTATTGATTGTATTTGACTCCGATGTTGTAGGGTGGTGATGTGATCACACAGTCGATGGATTGGTCTTGTATTTTTTGTATTGCCCGGAAGCAGTCATCAACCATGACCCCCATCTAGTACTTCCTCTTCTTGCCCTTTGAAGTCTTTGCTGTCTTCTTCTTCTTTGACATGGTTTTAGCGGCCCTCATGGCCCCCCTGCCTGCCCTTGATCTCGTTGCCTTCATGGTGCGTCCTCCTGCGTTAAGCGTTTTTTTTTAGCGTAATTTTTATGTTATGCGTTTGCGTCTGACCCTGCCCGGTGTTGCCACCCTGACACGTGTACGCTTCCTACCATACCTGCGACCTTTGGCACGTCCAGAACGGGGTCCGGAGTAGGAGGTCACGAAGGTGTTGGGTATTGAAGTTCCGCTTGGCATGTGAGTATTTAACAGATTGGTGTCCAGGGTATGGCAATACAAAACAGACAAAGGAGTCGTTCCTGGACACAGGATTATTTAATCCTGATCTGGCCGGCACCATTAACTTAACAGGTGGTCGAGGAAAATCGAGGTTACACACATATTACCAGATGCAGTTTTTTTGTGGCCCGTATATAACACCCACCAGAAGTGCTAGACCTTACCAAATTTTGAACTTTATAGCAGTGTCAGAAGGGTCTAGACCACCGTGCCCCACCGTGAGCCAGATTGGCCGTGAATCACGACACGGTGATCACCACCGCGGCTACTCTAGAGACCACACCATATGGTGATCAGAGTGCCTACGGTCTAGCAACGGTCAAGCCAGAATTGACACCGTGACCTAATGTGACCCAGGATGATCTAGCGGAATGGTAAAGGTCGGGCACCAGATTGACCCACCGTGATCTACCGTGATCTACCGTGATCAGGGGGAATGGTAATGGCTTTAAGCGGAGTTGGCAATCATATTCAGGCAGGCTCAACCTATCGTGTCATATGGATCGTAATGTAAGAAGATTACCAGCACCCCCAGTTGGCTCGGGATATTGTTACCAGGGGCACCGTACTTTCGAGATTTAGATACAACCACACACCAAACATAATGAAAAAGAAAGTGTGTAGTTGTAGTATGATTATAGCACGGAACTGAACACGCTGTCAAGCCAAAAGAAAAACAATCTACGCGAAAGAATCACTTTACAGGGGGTTTTATTTCGTGTATAATAAATACAGTTATAACAAAGGCACTAAAGAAATGACACACACTTACGACCTACAGGGTTTGATCGCACAGGCAGATCAACGACGCGAACGGGATCACCAGGAATGGGAGCAGTTTGTAGAATCAACGGAAAACCCACAACCAAACTTCATAGCAACACAACCAGACAGACAGCATCTACGAGCGTTTATGGCACACAACGCGACAGGCATAGACAGATACACCAGATTGATACACAAGTTACAGCACTACTTTGATCAACACTGTGATGACCTATCTTTAC
>Ga0222719_10004351_pt1 | contig 12426 bp, 10 predicted proteins | sample C33_34DmetaG_FD_165039 | JGI IMG/M metagenome (GOLD analysis project Ga0222719, IMG submission 165039) | Estuarine water microbial communities from San Francisco Bay, California, United States - C33_34D | ecosystem: Environmental > Aquatic > Marine > Unclassified | place: USA: California...
CTGAACCAAAGTTGCATTAGCTAATGTTTCACGTGAATCATTGCGCTCATTAATCTGATGCTTAAGAACTTCCATATGCTCTGCGTTCTTAGCGTATACCAAACTATCAAAGTGATCTTCGTAGCCTTCAATATCATCAAGCGGATTATATTCTAAATCTAGGTCTAAGTGACCAAAACGTTGCTGGTTTCTAACATAATCAACCATGCCACCGTAGCTGTAATCCCAAGAACTGCGCATAACCTGCCACATTTCTGGACTCCACGGCTTTTCTTCAACCGCGACCTCTGGAAGAGTGTGCAGTGGAAAAGCTTGGTATCTTAGATCAACAGCCATTTTTATCTCACTTAGTTGAGGCCAGGGAACTCACTGCCAGCAGGTGACACGCCTACACCAGTAGTCCCTGTGCCAGTAAGCTTGTTTGCATTCTTAGCTCTTTGCAAACGCATATCTTTAACTTGCTCTATAGTTGGTAGCGTATTGTATGTTTTAACTGCAAGACGTTGCGCTTCTTGAACAACATCTTTTTCAGCAGTGCTAAACTGAAATGGTATTCCTGTTTCTGGATTTTGAACTGGAACTATTGTTCCTGATCTTTCCTCAACAAGCATATAGTTTACTACGCCACCACTAGAAGAACCCAATGGCATTAAGAATGCTCTGTTCTTGATGTTGCTGTTTGAGATCATTCTAGCCTGACCACCAAACCTAGCAGAAGCAATTGCCACTTCAACATTAACCTTGTTGATAAAGTATGACTTCAACTCTTGATTGGTAAACACTGCATCAAGAGCATACTGTGACTTTGTTCCAGACATAGAAGCATAGTCTTTAATATACCCTTCGGTATCAACAAAAGTTCTATCATAATACTCAGCAAGAGACTTTTGAATCTCACCAGCTTCCATAGGCCCATGTAAATATTTAGCTAAGTTTACAAGCAAAGCTCTAGCCTTTGGGTTTGTTGCCGCATCTGGCACAGCATTAAGTACAAACTCAGCATCGCTTCTAGAATTATCTACATCTTTGAATGCAGCTAATCGTGCAGCATTAGCATCTGGTGTTGTTGCTTCACTAAGTTGTGTTGCAATATTTTGAATTGGAGCTTCGATAGCTGTGCCTAATATAGAAATAGCCTCCAACTTAGCCTTTGTAGCCTCAGACATATTAGAGTCGTTCCATACGTTTACTGTGCTTTGACCACGAGGCTGGCTTGAGAAGTGAGCGTACAAAGATATTAAGCTTCTTGCCTCTTCTTCATTGCCAGTAAATGTACCGTTAGCAAGTTGCTGAAAGTTATTAGCAAGCGTAGTAGGAACAACCCCTGACTCAATAACAGAATACAATCTCTGTGTTGCAGGTTGGCTATAATCTAAAAGGTCAGGGCTTCGGAAGTAAGCTTCTGGGTCTTCAAGAGATTCAGATATAAGTTGTTCAGAAAGATCACGATTAGATTTACTATCCTCAGTTTTAGTTGAAGATAGCATATTTGATATTTGCTCTTTGTTTTTATTACGTTGAGCAATGCGACCTTCTTCAGTGCCAAGGCGAGAGCTTAACTGAACAAGGCGAGACTCAACATAACCAGCACTACCAGCGCGTACTTTTGCAGTATCTACTGCATCTACAAGGGAGAGTGGAACTCCCTCTTTATCATCTGGGTTAGCAGCATATTGAGCAGCAGCAGCTAGATCAGCCGATGTTACTTTTCGACGAGTGCCATCAGCCTCAGTTACATAAGAGCCGATTTGAGAAGCAAGGAATACACTTACTGCTTGGTTGCGCCCTTCTTCAATGTATCTTGATTTTTGAGTTGCGCTTAAGAAGTCAAAGTCACGAACCCTAGTTTCAAATTCAGCAAGCAATTCATTTGCAGTAACAGAAGATGTAGAGTTTCCAATATTCCGAATATATCCAGTTGATAGTTCTTGTTGGAATAAAGCTTTTTCTGATGCAAATGCAGCAGTTGACCTTACGTCATTTGAAGCAAAATCACTAACTACTCCATCAAGAAAATTATTATCATCAATGGTTGTAATTTGTAGCAATGCTTCAATTGCGGCCTTACCTTTACCACTTAGCTCACTAGTAGATTGATTATCTAAAGCTCGGTTAATCATTGCTCCTACACTTTGAGGATCACCTTCAATTGCCTTATAGGCAGCAGCGATTAGCCTTTTAGCGTAAGATTCTTTTACATCTTGTCGTTGTTCATTAAATTCAGCAACAGTTGTTGCTGTACTTAAATCTTCTGCTCTAGATTGAATTGAAGCTTGATCTGCATTGTATGCACCAACGATAGAGTCAACAGCAGCATCGCTAGATATATCTGCGTTATCCAAAATTGATACAGTCTTTGCAACATCAAGAACAACGTCTGTTACATAACGCTCGTTTGCAACCTCAATCTCAAAACGTCTAGCTTGAATGTCTGAGTTATAATCATCCGCTACAGACTTAGCAGAGGCATCCGCATACCCAGATACAGCAGATAGAGCATCATAATCTAAGACGGATGTTTCCTCACCATCAATCTTAACAGTACGAAACATGTACTTAGCAGCTTCATCGAAGACATTCTTTTCTTGTGCGCTAAGTCCAGTAGAGTCACCAAGCTTAATTGCGCTTGCAACCTTACCCGCTGAGATGTGACCTAAGTCTTCAAAGCTCTTGTCAATAACACCTTGGGCATAAGCAGCAGCAGCCGCTTGTCGGTATTTAGAGGAAGCACCTTGATTTAGTAAGAATGAATCCTCACCGTCACCAACGCTTCCAACAATAGACTCAATAAGAACAGTGGCATCCTTGCCAAGCTTGGCATAATCACGAACCGCATCCAGTCTGGCATCTGCATTCTCAATAATAGAGTTGGCTGTGACTTGACGCTGCCTATTAATTTGCTCTTCTTGCATATGAAGCGTAGTAGAGGCAATGTACTGCGCTCCTTGCTCCATAATAAAGTTAGTATAATAAGTCGGCTTGCCATCAACCTCTGAGCCAAGAGCCATAGACTTAACATACTCGTCCATTTGCTGCTTATACTGTTCAGCACCATATGGATTATTCTTAAACTTAAGAGCTATCTCACCAGCTTTTAGCTTTAGCTCATTTTCCATTGAAGATTGAAAGCGTTCTTTAACAACACGCTCATATGCTTCTGCGCCAGTACGCCCAAAGAAGCGACCTTCACCCACCCAATCTAAAGCTTTTGGTTTGCCAGTCTCAGGATTCAAAGCAATAATTTGGGCATCAGTAACCTCCTGTGCCATTTTTTCGCCTTGGATTCGTGCCTGACGACCCATTTCTTTAATGCCAATACTTGTTAGCTTTTGAGTAGCGTCAGCAATCCTTGAATACTTTTCACTCTCGCCAAGATTCATTCGCACAACGCCTACTGGCCCTGCGCTTTTTACCTGCCGCTTTTCTCTAATTACTGGCATTATCTACCTCCACCACCACCGCCTGTTTTAGGCTTTACCAAAGAAGGCCCAAGGTTTTGGGCAATATCAGCCATATTTGTAAACAAGTTTGCCGTTGCTTGCGCCCTCATGCCGCTGGCTGTGTTCTGTCCATAAGTGTAAGCAACCGCAGCTTGAGTGGCATACTTAGCAGAAAGTATTTCTGACTGACGATCAATCTCAGCAATGTCAGCAGCAGCAATGTCTTGGTTTCTTTTTAAGAAAGCGTCTACTGATCTATCATCGCGCTTAAGCTTGCCAGTTAAAAAAGCAAGGTTGCTCGATTCCGCTTGGGTAAGCTCTTCTCGTCTTCGATTGGCAGCACCAATAGCTTGGGCTTTAGCTAAGAATAGTTCGTTAACAAACTGACGCCCCTCTAGTTTGCCAACTTCTGCCGCTTTTCTTGCAGCTTCTTTTTGAGCATCGTAACTTTTTTTTGCCCCAAAGATACTTAATCCAGTGGTAATAACTGTAAGTGGATTCATTAGAACGATACCTCCGCTACTATACCGTTTACCTGCAAGCTTAACGGTGCGGTTTGTGTAAGGGTGACTTGTGGATCGCGGCTGTAGCCAAGCAATCTAAACTCTTTGTTGCCATTGAATGGCGTTCTTTGTTGGCTAAAGTCGCTATTAGTTCTGCGAATGATTAGCTTGGTGCCATTTACTGAGGCTGAGAGGGTGTCAGTTAAGTTAACAATTACGCTGCCAAGCGTTCTTTCCCTTCCAGTCTCAGGCCCGATTGCTGTGTTTAGATCAATAGGATTGGTCTTCAACTCAACATCAAAGGCAAAGCCAGCCTCACAAGAAGTTAACGTAGCGTCAACCGCAGAAACATCTAGGTTGCCACTCGCAACAGTAAAGGTGCCAAGATAGTCAGAACCATTAATGACATCTAGTACAGCACCATCTTCAAAGAAGTTAGACACATCAAACACACCAGCAGTGCCAGTGTATGTGTCTGAACAATCTACATTCCTAGCTTCGTCCAACTGACAAAGCACATAGCTATTAGTGCCACTGCCCATGTCTACTTTTAAAACTGCAAAGAGGTGATCTGCTACAGAGGCAATAGAATGAAACTCGCCAGCAGTCTCAAACTTAGTCCAACCTGCGATGTTCTCAACACGATTTAAGTTGTAAGTAACAAGAGTGCCATCTTCATTTAGAAAGAAGACCGCAGCATCAGATGCACCAACTTCACTGATAGTAACCGCAGATTGTATTGGGTTGTTGATTAGATGAGAAGATAGCAATGAGATAGGGTCGGATTTGTAAGCGTCTTCTGAGTCACTGTAGATAAACTGACGAACTGTACTGCCACCAAACTGAGTAAATAGAGTGGCACCATAGAAAGGTTGAGGTCTGGCAAAGCTAGTACCAAAAGAAGTTTGCCGCTTAACCACAGCGTTTGTAGGTGTAATCGCTTGGTTCTGGAATGTTGGAATGTAAAACTCAGAGCCAGCGGTAAAGATATGAATGTCACGGTTTGAAACAAAGTGACGGATGGTTGCCACCTCACCAATACTCATAACCAATTCTATGCTGTCATTATCTAGTGCAGTGCCAATGTCAAAGTTGTAGTACAAGCCAGACTTACTTGCCCACACTGTATCAGGCTGAGAGATGGTGCCTCCAAACCACAGTCTGTTTTCGTGAAACCCAACAGCAGCAGGGTATCCTCTTAGATCAGAGTATGATTGCTCATACCATTGTTCAGTTGCCGCATGGGTAACAATCTCAATGTTTCCGCCGCCATCCTCTGTTGTGTTAGCGGCTGCGCCAGCAGTTACCTCAAAGATATTTTCATCAATGATTGCTGTAATTGATCGGGTACCATTAATCTGACTAGCGTTAATACCGCCTACTGTAGTAGCGTTCCTGATTGTAATGCTGTCACCAACAGCCATACCATGATTGATCTGGGTAATTTTAATATCAGAAGAGCCATCAACAGTACGAATGGCATCAGGATCAAGAGAGGCAAACAGTTCATCAGTTACCGTTGCGCTTGCAGTTGTGCTATTGGTTACAGAATCAATTGTTATCTCAGAACCATGATAGTAAAGCTTTACACCGTCATGCTTGCCTGTCGTGTCAAAGTAAGCTGCGCTTGTTGTCAGTGTAATGCTGCCTGTTGTGCCAGACGGATCAAGAGTTACACCACTTGCTTGGAATTGAAAGTATGGCTGATATGTCTTTGCTCCACCTGCTCGAACTTGGAACTCAAACGGCTGAACCTCAAAACTGCTTAGACCTGTGCGAACAATCTGTTGGCACTGGAATGTGGGATGGCACAGGAAAAGAATGTCACCACCTTGAGCATAAGTAATCTCATGCAGATATTCCTCAGTCCAAGGAACAGTTGCTCCATTAATATCTGTAGTAACACTTGCAACGCTACTGACTGCACCAGTTACAGGGTCAATGAAGAAAAACTCTGCTTTACCATCACTTAGCGCAGTCACATACTGCTCATCATCTGAGAAGTTAAATGGAATAATCCGCACTTGCTGAGTAACGCTTGTGTCTTCCGTTACACCAGTAAAGTCATGCAGAGCCTTAAATCCACCACGCTTTTGAACGCCACCTTCTGACATAAGAAAGAAGTTCTTAACGCTTTGCGCAGAGGAATTGTAAATGGCAGAATCCGTCCTTGACGACAGGGACGGACTAATCTCACCATACTGAAAGTTTGTCAGTGGGATTCTGGCCTTCTGCATTAGCTTCTCCTATTAGTAATAAATCGAGAAGTAATAAGCTTCCGTGTGCTTTGCTGTTGTGAATCAATAGATCGCGCTTTTGCCAAAGCTATATTGTACTGTTGATTCATTAAGTTTGCTAAACCTTGGTCGCGAGCAATTGCTGTTGAGAACACAGTCGCCATTGCATACTCTACACATACTGAGAAGTAAGAAGGCCAGTCTTGCTCTTCTGCTCTGTAAGTGTAGTCAATAATTAATTCGTCTTGTGGGGCGGCGTCACAGTAAATCTTGTCGCCGTAAATATCGTATTCAATCTGAAAGTCATTCACTGTCACTGCGTGAACAAACAAATATCCAGATGGTAGCTGATAGGCTGCATCAAACCGACCAGTTGGCGCATCGCTCAATCTATTGAGGACAGCTTGGTTTGTTGAGAAACGCCAGCGTGTAGATGTTAAGTTGGAACGAGCAATGTCTTCATACATGTTGCTCGAGACTAGACCTTCTGTAGTATCATCCTCAAACGAAGTAATTGGCTCTGCGCCAATCAGGATCAAAGCCCTACTACAAATATCAATGCCACTGTTTGCTGCCGTACTTGCCATATCAACCTCTTAGATGAATGGGGGCCGAAGCCCCCACCATATTAGTTGTTGTCTAGAACTTCATAGATGCCGTTGTCGTCGATAGCGACTGACCCCATTGACATCATTGATGTTGCTAGGTGTGCAACTTTTTGTGGTACATAGTTAACTTCTGTCTGTACGTCAGAGTTAACACCAATACCAACCGCAGTTGTGTGGTACGCAAAGTTCTTACCACCAGCTACAGCAGACGTTGAGAAAATCTTGAAGCCCAAGAACTCTTTCATTGTCATGCCGCCAGCAAACGGTAGGTTCTGCGGTCCAACGAAGTCTGATGATGCGAACTCGTTGATGTTGAACAAGTCAGCAAAACCCGCTGGAGACATTGCTAGGTAACGCTGTCCGTCTTCTGGAATGTCAGCAGTACCAAATGTTTCAAACAATGTTAGCAAGTCTGCTTTACCCAATGCGCCACTTGTATCTGCGATTGCGGTAGCGTTTGCACCTGCGTCCATTGCAGCAACAATCAATGCGTCTGTTTGGCGACCTAGAGCCGCAGCCGCAGACTGAGCGACAGCTTGACGTTCATTGATGTTGATTTTCAATTCGTCAAGTTTGTCGATGTATTCTGCTGCATAGTAATCAGACATTGTTACTTCAACATTGGTGTGTGCTAGTTCCATTGTGGTCACATCACCGTTGCGTGTTTTAGTAGAAGCGGCACCTGTGCCGATCTTCTGGAATCGAGCTGTTGAGCCTGTCACATTCGTAGAACGAATGGTGTTCCGTAGCTTGGAACCCATACGCTGGTACGCCATGTGAACCTCAGTCTCAAACTGCTTGATGAAGGCTTGGTCAATTGTATTAGCCATTTTAACAGTCCTTGTTTGAGTTTCCTGATTGCTACGGGTATCCGCGCTCTCATCTCAATTCGGGTATCCTGTTAAGGGCCGATCAATGCACTACGGGCCGCAATGACTTATCCGTAACACTATTTTCTATTAAAAGGCAACGCACAAATTCAACATAACGATCATCTTCTGTTATGCCGCAAGGTTCAAAGCCAAGCCATACAGCCCAATTCAACATGTGTTCAAACTGAGAGAATACAGTCATTGTCATTACTGGATGCACTTCATCGAACATTCCAAGCATTGCTTTAGACATCTTAGCAGTTAGAACTACATTCCTTGCTAGATTGTTAGCAAACATGCAGAACATCTGCGGCGACTCACCGCCAAACCAAAGGCCACCAACAAATGTTATATCGCCATCTTGGTTGCGGCAAACGTAAGCCTCTGAATTATTGTACATTTCTGTAAGGCAATGATGTGGGCTTTCGTATCCAAGCTCAATCATTTCTGCTGCATTATATGGATGCACACACTCATAGAACTCTTCTATGTGGTAATGTTTCATGGGGGTTAGATATGCCAACCCCCTTTTAATTACTTTAGCTTCTTGTGAACTTTTGCCAGCCATCATCAACCTGCCTTACATAATCCATATCTCTACGCGCTGGATTCCAGTAGCGTTCGTCTTGCATCATGCTTCGCAAGCTTTCCTCTGTAATCTGGTCAACAGGTGTTGATTCACCATTTACTGACGCACCTTTGACTTGATCCATAATGAACTCAAGTGCCATTAGACCATCGGCTGTTTCTGTCAGGCGTTCAATGGAGGCCATATGTTCTTCTGGAAAGAACTTTTTTGAGAACAAGGCAGCCGCTTCTATTCGTGCATTTGCATTGTCACCAAGCTTACCTATCTCTGCTTCCATATCTGGTACATCAGCATTCATTGAGCCAATCACCATCTCAATACCTTTAGAGAACTCGTCTTGGCTAAAGCCATTCTCGTATGAAAGCTCTGCCCACCACTTAACAAGGTCGTTATCTATAGCCTCGCCTTCGTCCACAAAGTCTGGCAATTGATAGTCACCCGCTGATTCTGGTCGATCTTTGTATGCCTCTGCATTCAATTCTTCGATAAACTTTTCGCGAAACTCTTCTTCTCGTGTGCCAAGCTTAGACTCCAATTCCTTGTATGCCTTTGCTAAGTCTTCGCCTGATTTGTATTTTTCAGGTAGCCATTCGGGACGTTCTGGTTGAACGTCCTCGGCTACCACAAAGTCGCGCTCTTCCGCTGGCGGTAAGCCTTCTTCTACTGGTGCTTCTGTTACTTGCTCATTCATTTGATCTTATGCCCTCTCTGAACATGTCGCTCGATCAGGCCAACAATGTGACGCTGACCCTCAAGGTGACGCAGCGTTGCGTCAGTAATCTCAGGGCCACCAACCATTTCAATTGTAATGCTACGCAAGTATTTTAAGACTGCCTGTCCAGTAGGTTCTGAGAATAAAGAAGCTATGTTCAGGCTAATCTTGTCTTCATCTTCTTTGGTTCGATGTATTCCATCTAATCCAATGTGACTATTCTGCGGCAAGCTGTGGTCCTGTGACTTGTTGCTGTTGTTGCATCTGCTGCATTTGCTGCATCATTGCAACTATCTGTCTACGATCTTCTGCGTCACGAATCAAGCCCTCTGGCACACCAAACTTTTTAGCAAGGAATACAGCTGTTTCTTCTGAGTCGATAAGTATGTTCGTCATATCAGCACCAAAGTATCCATTCACTAGCTCCAAGAAACGAGAAACAGATGTAATATCTTGGTTTGATTGCGCTTGCGCTAGTGGAGATACAGAACGAATCTTTACCTCACGACCATTTACAGTTGGTATTTCAATACGCCCCTGCTTCTTCAAGATGTGAATGACACGCTGCAATACTGGCTGCACCAACTCAGCTTGAAGACGACCAAAGGCAGAGCCAATACGACGAGACAAGTCTGCCATACGTTCCGCTACTTCAGTGGCAGACGCAGGTGTGCGGTCTGGGTTGCCAAGCATATCATTGTATAGGGCACGTTTAATATTTAGGCGCATGTCACTTAGAACAATGTCAGCTACGTCAAAGCGACCAGCGGCCTGTACTGGCTGCAATCCAACAGATTGTGGTGACTTAGGAATGATCGTCCCTGGCACTAGGTTAATCGTATCAGGGTTAATAATGCCATCATCATCCATTTGATAGATGCCAGATATAGCCATCTGCGCATTCTCAAGGATTAGTTGGATAGTAAGGTTAGTTGTTTTGATTGCAGACAACGCATTGATTAGCGGCCCACGACCATAGACTTCACCTGCACACTTAGACCAACGGAAGCAAACGTATGGGTTAGAACCTACGCCAGTAAAGGTTTCATCCATAATGTAGGTCTTAGTGTTCATATCAATCACATAGTAAAGATATGCTTCTTGGTTTCTCTTTGTGTAGTCTTTGCAAACTACTTCAAGCAATGTGCATTTACCTTCTGGATCACGAGTAATGCGCTGTTCTACACGCGCATCAAATGTTCCTTTGGGGTACATGTACTTTAGGTCTGAGTTCCGAATACCTTTACGTTCACGGAACACATGGTCAATCTTATCATCTGGGCCAGTATCCAATACCACATGTGGCAGCGGGATTGCTGAGAAGACAATAGGATTTAGGGCATCGCCCTCTTCAACACAAAGAATGCCTGTACCAACAGCCAAGTCCATAAATGACTCGTGTACTTCTTGACCAAAGTTAGAGTTTTGCAAAATCTCAAAGACATACTCTGTTACTTCATCAAGGTCATTGTCTACGATGTCACGCTCTTGTGGGGGAATCTCTGAGCCAGCGGCTAAGTCTGCCCAACGTGCAAAGTTAGGAACAAGCCCAGACTGTAGACGAGATGCAAATTCTTGCACACCAACAACGGCTGTTTCGTCAAATATCTTATCATCTCGACGCTGACCTGCGGTTTCATAGTAGAAGGATTCACGTTGAGGCAGCGCGTATTCGTAACACTCTTCAAACAAATCGACGAAGTTCTGGCGATGCGCCTTGGCTTTCTCGTACCGTTCTAGGTATTTCTTTGGATCATGCATTATTTAAACCTACTATAGTATCCGATCCCACCGCGAGAACCTGTCATTAGTGAACGGCGACCACGACCACCACGGCGACCTTGTGGCCCAAACTTCTGCGCGCTTTCTAGTCTAGTTCTTAATCTCTCAGCTTTGCCAATGGCACGTTGCTGGCGTTGACGACGAAGCTCTGCTTGCGCCAACTTTTCTTGGTCGCTCATAGCTTCTTCTGGATCACGAGTGTAGATTGACTCAGCGGTTACACTTGTTGTGCCAGCACCACCTATATCTGTTTCACGCTCTGTTGTTGTGTTAGTTGTTGTAGTAGTAGTTGTTGTATCAGTATCATCAGTGTCAGTTGTTGTTGTCACCACTTTAGCTGGCTTGTCATCGCCGCCGCCACTTGGCTGTTGTGCTAAACGCTTTTTACTTTCAGCGGTACGCCTTTGATAATCTTCAATTGCAGGCTTACTATAGCCTAGAGACGATAACTTATCGGCCTGTGCTTTGCCAGTAAGTCCAAAGGTACTCAGTCCCATTTTAACATCTGTTGAGATGTTCTTAACAATAGTTGGAGCTTTACTGTCTTTAGAACTGCTTTCTTTAGACGCTGTGGTTTCTTTTCCGCACATAATAAAATCCTCTTTGCTTATTCAAAAGCACAGAATGAATATTTTTTCAACGCACAAAAGACCACACGCTTGGCTTCTTCTGCGTCTTGTTCTTACCAAAGACATTAAAGTTTCTTGATGCGTTAACAACTTTGGCTGGCCTTTGATTGGTCATAAGTGCGCGTCCCTCACCTGCACCAAGCATCATATACTGCAATGCATCGTGAATGTGGGAGTACATATTCTTGTCAGGTTTGTCAGCGTATCTCTCACCGCTAACCTCCATACGCTTATACTGATAGCCGCCCTCAAATCCTTTAATTAACTGTTGGCATCTTCGATCAATTAGGAAGGCTGGCTTACCATCTACCATCTTGTTCAGCTGGGAGGAGACTGATTCAAGACGGAGGTCAACAGAGTTGGAGGGCGCAGGGAAAGCCCTCAAGCCAGCCCCACGCAGAATGTGAAAGGGAGTAGATTCATCAGTCTGCGCTCTAAAGTCACCAGCGGGATCACCATAGATATACACATCAGATACTTCTGAAAAACGTGTGGCAATCTCTTGGCGTAGAACTTCGGCAAAGCGAACAATGCCCATGTCAAAGGCAACAATCTCAGACTGAATTAACCATCTGCCACGCACCTTCTGGCCTATAGTAGCAGCGGGGGTAAGACCAAAGTCTAAGCCAATATAAAGAGGCTGAGAGGCGGCGACTGGTATTTCCTCTTTAGCCACATGAACATCTTGTGCAAACATTGGATAGATAGGTTTACCATCCTGAATGGCACCCAACTTGTTCATTACATAAACATCAATCCAACTTTTGGTCTTACCGCGTATAAGGTTAGGGTAATAGTTCTCAAGCATGTGCCGACGATTCTCAGCATCCTTGTTTGGCTTGTAATCCTCGATCTCACCTTCTTCACTGCGAATCTCTAGCATCCCAGAGGGTTGCGTAAAGAACTGCCAGTTATCTGGCTTTACTAGCATCTTAGCTTGTTCACGAGGAATGTGGTCAGGGATTGGCACCTCACCAGACATAATAGGCCACCAGTGATCTTCTTCAGGCGCGTTGGTATCTGCAATAACACCAGTCCAACTTGGGCCACCGTC
>Ga0222719_10004352_pt1 | contig 12422 bp, 8 predicted proteins | sample C33_34DmetaG_FD_165039 | JGI IMG/M metagenome (GOLD analysis project Ga0222719, IMG submission 165039) | Estuarine water microbial communities from San Francisco Bay, California, United States - C33_34D | ecosystem: Environmental > Aquatic > Marine > Unclassified | place: USA: California...
TGTCGTTTACTTTTTGTATGTATGATAGTGCCTCATCTGGACCACCTAACTTTTGCATAACAGCACGAGCAAATGATGCGTCACCTAGTTCATCAGCTAAAACATTAAAAGCTTTATCTGCTTTTTCGTCATATGCTTCTTTCTTTTCTTCTGCCTTTTCTAGCTTAGTAGCTTTACGCTGCATCCAAAAATCTTTAGCACGACTAAGTTCTTGATCTCTTTTGTCAATAGACTTTTTGAGTGCTGTATCTACACTACTTGCTAGACCTGTTGTAAATCCTGTCCAAAAACTCATTACGATCTCCGTGCCATTAAGCCTGATGGCTGCGCTGTTTCAACCTGTTCTTCTTCTTCTTCTTGTACTTTTTTATCCAAATTAGTATTGTTTACTTTATTTTCGTACTTAGATATCATCTTAGCAAACAAAGATTCTCTTATCTTAGGTTTATTCGGGTCTTCTAATCCCTTATCATACTCAATCTTAGCACTGTCCCCAATCATCATAATCATTTCCATAAGCATGGGAAGTACTAACATACCCACATCTACAGTATGAATACCATCCATCACACTACCCATCTGAATAGTATTAGCCAAGGTAGTTACAGGAACACCAGACTCAAGTACATCAGCAAGCTGAACCATGAACTCTTCACTGCTCATGCGTTCCATATAATAATCAATAGCCTCATCTACCGTAGTAAACTGAGGTGTTGACTGCCAAGGACGTGCGCCTAGTTCAGCAGTAAGTGACTGACCCGGAATGGGTGCATCAAAAGATGGTTGATTATTTACTTCCATTTATTTCATCCCTATACTTGCGAATGATCTGCATTTGTTTAGCTACACGTACTGCAGGATTTGTATAGTCAATACCTGAATTACTTTTATCAGAAGGTTTTGATCTAGCTAAAAGACCACTACCTTTTTTTACTGTTGATGCTAACTCTTCTGCTTTATCTAGCTTACTAAAATCATCTAAGTCCATACGTTTGTATGCAGCTACTGCAGGATTATATTGTCTGGACATTATGTTTTCTCCGTTTTTTATTGACTACCATATCCATCAACTGTTTAGTTGCCCATTTTAATGGCGGTACTTTAGCAATTAGTTTAGCATAATTTTCACCATGTGTCACGTATAATTTCTTAAACCATTTAGGTGCGTCATACTCTAGCCATGTACGGAAGATAAACCATTCAGGATTACCCTTACCATAAACCTCACGTGCTACCCAGCACATGATCCATGCACTGCCTAGTGTACCAATTAAACTACCGATAGCACTACCCGCTGCTGACTTACCAGCAGCACTAGACGCAGCAGCAGATGTCTTTGCATCCAACTCTGCAATAGCCATAGCACTATATCTGTCTAGTTCACTTTCAGCAGATGTCCACGCCCACTCCATTGTATCACCATAGTAAGCCCATAAGTTATCATAGGCACTTTTACTAACATCTAAGATAGCGTTAGCATTTAGTTCATTAGCACGATTAATAGCTGCAGTATCTGCAGTAGCTAGTTGTCTACGCCACTGTGCATTACTCTGTGCAATAACCATTTGATTCTGTGCATTGAACTGATCACGTTGATTATTCAGTTCAGCATTAAAACGATTTACTGTATTAGTCTGACCCGCATTAAACTGTGACTGAGCATTCCGCTGTGTAGCATTAAACTGTGCAGTTTGCGTTGACAGATTAGCGAAGAACTGATCTACTTGATTTTCGCTAGATGCATTAAACTGTGCAGCAGCATTTCGTGCAGCTTGATCTGTAAACAGTGACTGAGTACGTTGCTGTGCCTTAAACAAATCTGTCTGTTGTTGATTAGATAAGTTAGCCATATCAACTTGCAAGAAGTTCTGTGCGTTCTGTACCGCAGACTGTTGACGATTACTCAGATTAGCAGTATCCAACTGTGCTAGTGCAGAAGCCTCTGCCATTACAAGAGCCTGCTTATTAGATAAGTTATTAAGGTTCATTGTATTAGCAGCACGTGAGTTTTCTAACTGTACCTGTTGCTCTGCTGTAAAGTTCTGATTAGCAATGTCACTAATCTTACTGGCATTCATTACCTTTGCTTGGAATGTCTGATCAAACTCTTGACCCATAAACTTAGCACGTTGCTCTGCAGCTAACATAGCTGACTGCTGGCGATTAGATAGGTTCTGTGATTCAAACTTAGCTACTGTCTGTGCATCTGCCATTGCGATAGGCATTGCAGACTCCATAGCAGCCTGTACAACGGCCTGTCCTGCTAAAGATGATGCAGCTAACCCACGAGCAGCCATAGCCGCTGTAGCACCCCTCATTGCCCCAGCAGCCCATGCTGGTGTAGCACCACCTTGGAACTGATTCATTAGACCAGATAACTGATCCTGTACCATCGCCTGTGCTGATGGATTAGCTTGGGCAGCGGCAGCATCTGTTTGTGCTGCAACGGCTGCAGCTTTAGCCGCATCTACACCTGTACCACTAATAAGTTCACCAGATTGTATCTGACGTTGTACAGGGTTGTTGATTAAGATAGCGTTGCCCTGTGCAGCAGTTAGGTTGCCCACAGAAGATGTTGTCTGTTGAGCAGCCGTAACTTGCGCACGAGGGTCTTGAGGATTAGCTTGCGCAGCAGCAGTAGCATTCATAGCTGCATCTATAGCAGGTGCTGCTTGTGCTGCTTGCATTGTATTTGCTTGTGATGGTGTAGTCTGTTGTGCTTGCGCTGTTCCTGTAACAGCAGTAGGTACAGCAACTTGTCCTGTAAGCGTACCTGTGCCACGTTGTAAATCCTGCGTTGGATCATATGCAACTTGCTGCGCCTGTGTCACACCACCTTGAGGCAATCCGGGTTGATACATTTGTTCAACAGTAAAATCTGTAATACCAGCTTGTTGAGAAGCCGCTAGAGGAGTACCACCCGGACCAGTAGTGGGAGTAGCAGTAGGCGGTGCAATAACTGGTGTACCTACCTGTGTACCTGTTGGGTTACTTACAGTACCACCAACAGCCATCTTTTTAATGTAACCACCTTTAGCAATCTGCATAGCTTTATTCTGATACCCTTGCATCTGCTGTTGCCGCATTGGGTCTTGAGAAACAAAGTTATCAAATCCTGCCATATCACCTTGATAGCCCATAGCGTTTGCTATTTTCTGCATACCACTAGGTTTGAATGCTTTAAACATAGCCATTTAGAGTGACTCCCTACTTAATACTTTATCTAACTTATCTTCTACACGATGTAGTGCTTCCATCACACGGCGCATATCGTCACGTAACTCAATACGTGTGGCATAGTCTTCACGTGTTTTGTTCAACAATATCTCCACACGCTTCTGTTCTTTTGTCATGCCGTTAGCCCACCAAGCACCGACAGCTACCATTAAACCAATAAGCATGTCTATAAGAGATTGCATTTCCATCCTTATACCTCGTCAGGCCAGTCATTTATGGGTGCGTTACCAGTAGGATTTCCATCACTATCAACAGGCACATCATACAGCGCAATGAATGCAGCAAGGTCAGCAGCATTGGTGATTGTTGTTTCGATTGTATTGCTGGCTGTGCGTACTGCTGCACGATATGTAAGTGTTGCGCTAGGTACAGAATAATCTGCAACCTCTGCCGCTTTGATAACCATCCAGTCTGTCGAGGATAATTTACCACCGGCCTGTGCCTTTACAGTCGCAATGGCGTTTGACTTGAGGCCAAGCGTTACAATCTGATTGCCATCGGCATCGTTGATAGCATTACCATCTTCATCGACAGCGTTTACATCGTCTAATGCTTTGGGTATCAATGTACCATCGTCTTGCCTTCCCCAATAAAACCTATTGTCATATGGCGCAGGGTCATCTTCCCAGACCAGCCCTTTGGCTGCTTTGGTTGCGTCATCCCAGCGCATCCAAGAAGATGGGTGCCGGATGCTGTCATTGTCGGTCCAACCCTTACCAGCACGGATAATGCGACCTGAATATTTATATGCCATCGTTTATCTCCTATCTGGCGTTAGCGTATTTGAATGGGTTTTCAGCAAATGCGAGGTAGATATGTGTAGCACCTGAACCGTTTATATTGTCAAAATTACCTCTAAACTTAAATCCATTAGACAAAAAATCTAACTCACAACCACTGGTTGAATTTTCATCATCGGCGTTATCTGCTTCTAAACGCTTATTTATAACATTAAATGCGTTTGGTCTTAATCTATCAAATATATGCCAGCCCGCAGCTGAACTAGACCTGCGACACATAACCCAAGCTGGCCTAAACCCGGTGTAGACAAACGGCCCATCTGGGTCGCCGTTGCCGATGTAGGAACCAGCCTTGCTGTAGCCATCGGTGTTTGCGAAACAGTATGCTATGTAGTTATCTGTTCTGCCAAATGTTCTATATCTATTTCCTGTTCCAACGCTTGTGTCAGCCCTAACATTAAAAACATCGGATGTAGGCTGTGCGCCAAAGAAAGAATTAAACGCTGCGGCTTCTGACAAAGCAGTGTTATCTAAATATACTCCATCAGTTGATATTGCGCTATGCCAGACAGGCCAACCTTTAACTGTTGAAGCCCAATCTCTGTTTTTAATAATGACTAAATCTGGTTTTTTGCCCAAACCGTGACCCACTGTGAAATTGGTGTTTGTTGTAGTGTTGCCAGTATAAGACACTATAGAAAACCCTGCGTCTGTATTTACAGAACCGCTTGAAGCTATTGTTGCACCGTTTGACCCTGCGCTGTTACTAAACGCTGTGCCAGCTTTCCAGTTCCAAGCTACATATGTATCACCACTTTGATTAAACGCAGATGTGTTTCCATCTACAGTAAATCCGTCTGAATCTCTTGGTGATGTTACTTGTGCGCTATTATCTAACTCACTGCCGGTGCCATCTGACTGCAACGCAAGACTGCCACCCCTAACAGAGTCAATTAAACGATGTGTGCCAGCGCCATCAGTGCGTGACTTTATCCAGAGTAAATCATTCTGAAATCCAACACCTGTTACTGCGTTTGAAGAACCTGTGCCACTATAAAGCACAGTATTGAAATACTCAGAACCATCCACAATCGTGGGCGTTGGGAGATTAGCTGTACACAGCGCAAGATAGCCAGCCGGTGGTGCATACTTGAAGTCACCAATGCCGTTGTCATCTGTGTTGCCGCCAGCGGTGGTGTTGCCAGCGAAGGTGCTGTCTTGGCCGAAGTTAATAATATCTGTTATATTTCCAACATTATATCGGCTAAAGCAAATCTTGTAAGACTCACCTGCTGTAATTGAACCAACTACGCCAGTAGTTGAAAAAGCCCCGCCATTGATTGCGAATTCAAACGTACCCGCATCAATATCAGCCCTAAATCGTATAATGTCATTGGCAGCAGCAAGGGGTGCATATTCTGCACGAGCGTCCATTCCACCGGCATAGACGTTTGCATTAGCCACGTTATCTTTAACAAGCCCGCCCATATTATTGTCGCCAGTGTTGCAGATTTCCCAATACCACTTTCCAGAATTCATTGCAAAAGTGCTTTTTACCTGCCCATAGACGGGCACCGTAAAGCGCAAATTACCTTCGGTAAAAGTGGGCAAATAGCTGGGATTAACATCCAAAGGATTCATCACACAAAAGTTATTTGCCGGACTGTCAATCAAGCTATCACGATAGTCGAGATTGTTAGGTGTCCAGTGGTTGCCTTGCCCAGATACGTCCTTCCAGAACGCTGCTTCTCTGGTATCGGCAAATGCCATATAGATGTAGTTTTTACCAGTTTGATTTATGTTTACTAAGTCACTTTTTATCTGGAACCCATCTGACAAGAAATCTACATCTCTTGACCCGACATATTCGTCATCAGGTTCATTTGCGTAGAAAAATTTATCAACCGGATTAACAGGGCTTCTAGTATTGTCCTGCATAATCCAACTACCAGTGCCATCACTTTTCTTGAACATAACGAAAGCAGGGGCAAACCCTGTCGTCACTGTCGGCCCTGTTGTAGAGCCATTTCCGCTGTAGCTGCCGAAGGATGAGTAGCCAGCCACCTCTGCGAAACAGTAGGCTATGTAATCCTCGCCGCTTCCATTTACAGTTGTAAAACTTCCTACACTAAAAACTTCATTTGTCGGGTCTGTATTACCCCAATAACTGGCTGGGCCTTGCTCATCCAACGCTGTATCAAGGTCTAAAGTCTTATCGTTACCTAATGACGAATGATACACTCGCCAATTTCTAGCGTTATCTCTGCTTTTAACAATAATCATATCAGGTTGAACGCCTAATGAATGACCAATCGTAGCCCCAGACGTACCATTTCCAGTATAGGCTGCTATGCTAAAACCATAGCTAGGATTAGCCTTCACCGAACTGGTGATTGACCCATCAGTATTTGCTTCAAAAACTTGAACATTGTCAATGATGCGTGTTGAGCTATTTGGAATATCAAACCGGATGCTAGTCGTTGTTGTTGTTGCAGTGAACAGAAGGGGTGCTGTGCCGTCACTGTCAGAAGAAGCAATTTGTGTACCTGTTGGACTGGTAGCGTGAACAAACACAAAGTCAGCAGATTGATAGTTGCTGTAAGTAATAGCGTAAGTCTGACCAATCACAGTTGTAATTAATTGATAAACATATGCACCCGAAGAGGAGTATGTTGCAGACAAACGCCCATCAGAATTGACTGATGCGCTACAGTTATTTGCTGTCCAGCTATTGGTTCCATCGGAAAAGTCACCATTCGTGACAAGGTTAGTAACTGTGCCAGCATCCCAAGCCCAAGCTACAAAGGTTTTGCTTGATTGGTTTTCACCCGCTGTAGAACCAACAGTAAACCCATCAGCGTCAAAAGATGTAAGACCTTCGGAACGTGTGCTTTCAGCAAGAGTGGCATTTGAAACCAATCCTTCAGTGGCACCTCTAACAGTATCATACAAGTGACTACTATAGGCTTCGCTTCTTGACTTAATCCAAACAAAGTCTGGCTCAAAGCCCAACCCGCTGATGCTTTGCGTAGCCCCTGTGCCTGTATAGGTAACTGTATTGAACCCCTCAGACACAACGTCATCTTGGAAAGTAAGTCTAAAACCATTTGTACCGTATGTGCCAGCGTAGTCTTTAGCTTTCCAGTAGCCGTCAACAGTTTCACCAAAGTCGTCAGGTGTTAATTGTTGTCCATCAATGCTATAAAAATCAGCCAGATAACCATCATAGTAGCGGTCATCAACATAGTTTCTTTTACCCATATAATGAGTGCTAGTGCTGTTAACCGCTGTGCTGAAATTTTGACTACTCATATCGTATGTGCTAAAATCAGTTACTTGTGAACCGTTAACATATACCTTTAAACGATTTGCCGCAGTTCCGTCAGTAGTGTCAAAAGCAATAACAATATGATACCAAGCACTAACATCCCTAAAAACTTGTGTTGTTTTTACTTGCTCAATAGTTCCACCAGTATTCATATAAACATGAAGGAAATCGTCGTTAATTATTACTTCAAATCTATCTGTGCTAGAGTTTCCCGCAGAAAAGGGGTCTTGTATAGAGCCTAAATTTCCACGCTTCATCCAGAAACTAAGAGTAAATTTCTGACGGTTGCCAGCAGCAGCCGGTGTCCAGCTTAGATACTGGGTTTCGTCATCGTTAAACTTTAGGGATTGCTGTCCACCAGCCGCAGCAGCAGCAGTAGTCGATCCACTAGAAAATAACAAAGGAGTTGATCCAAAAGGTCCAGACATAAAGTATCCTTAATTAAGCAAATGCAAGTAAAGGTAGGCCAAGTAAAATGCTACCAGTAGCTGAAACAATGTACGGAATTACATCAGTGCCACTGGCTGATAAAGTAATATCAGCAGCACCCGCAGTTTTGTACTCACTTTCAAGTGATACCCCATAACCACCAGTTTGTGTAATCACAATAAATCCTGTTTGACCTAATTTTTCTGTAGTCGGGTTGGCTAATGTAATATCACCAGTTAAAGTCAATACAAAATTCTGATAGGTATCAAAGTCCAAAGTAGTGCTACCAGTAACACTTCCCACAGTTTGTGTGCTTGCTGTTACGGAGCCTGTAACATCCACTATACCAGTGATATTCATTCCAGTTGCAGTAATTTCTACTACATCAGTACCACTATCCTGTATCTTGATGCTACCAGTACCCGTAGCATTATCAATAATACTGTCAGTACCATCGTGATACACATACAAGTCATCACCAGCACCAAAAACGAGTGTGTCATCTGTACCTGCTGTAGTACTATCGCCAAACTTAATATTAAATGTGTCAACATCTAAATCACCACCAAGTTGTGGTGTTGTATCTGCAGCTACACTAGCTAGACCAGAAGCAGGTAATGTATCAAAAGAAAGTGTACCAGCACCGTCTGTTTTAAGATACTGACCTGTTGTACCGTCTGCTTGTGGGTAATTAATACCATCTAAGACTACAGAACCAGTACCATTTGGTGTGACATTAACATTACCATTAGTATCTGTTGAGGTAATTGCATTACCATTAATATTAATATTGTCAACTTGTAATTCTGTTACAGCACTATTAGTACCTATAGTGACACCATCAATAGTACCACCGTCAATATCAATGCCTGTTGTAGTTAGTGTACTAAATGTACCTGCTGCTGCAGAGTTAGCACCGATAACTGTACCATCAATTTCACCACCAGCAATATCTACTTTAGTGATATCAACTTCACCAGTACCATTAGGTGTTAGTACAATGTTATTGTTTGCACCATCCTGAATTACTATTGTACCTGACAGTGTACCAGAGTTTGTGTTTAGTGTCAAGTCCCCTAAACCATTTGTTGTGATTGTTGCATCAACATTTACATCACCAACACGTACTGTGTCAGCATCAAGCTGAACATCACCAGTACCATTAGGTGCTACAATAACTGCACCATTTGTGTCTGTGCTGCTGATTGTATTACCATTAAGATTAATATTACCTACATTAGCACCAGTACCATTCAGCTTCATGCGTTCTGCTGCTGTACCACCGGCTGACATTGTTTTAAACACAAGATCAAATTCTTCAGCAGTTGGAGTCAACCCAGAAGCAACAGATTCAATAACACTACCTGTTTCCAGATTACCTGCAGCAGTTTCAGTAGACAACTCAATGCCTGTACCTATACCTACAGCCGGTATACCTGCGCTTTGCGCTTGCAGTTTAAGTACATCAGTTACTGCATTTGTTGTAGCATTCTCTACATTAAGTAATACGCCCGTGTCAGCTACGTGTGTCAGGGTAACTTCTGCATCTGCACCCATGTTAACAATAGCACCGTCAGATGAAAGCGATACATCATCACCTACATCTAAGTCACCAAGCAGTGTTACGTCAGTATTAACGGATAGAGAATCTGTAATGCTTACACCTGTAGTAGTTACCTCTACACGTGTTGTACCACCTTGCTGTAGCTTTAAGTTACCAGTGCCATTGTCATTGATAAGACTATCTGATCCATCATGGTAAATCTGTAAATCGTCTGCAGCACCGAATAAAGCCTTATCTGTACCAAAGTCAATGTCTGTACCGCCTGTGCTGTTGCCAGCAGTAAGTACCTCGTCAAGAGCATCTTGCGTGGCTAGTTGAGTATCTACATATGCTTTAATGGATTGTTGTGTGGCAAGAGATGTGTCACTGTCAGAAGAAAGTGTATCTTCATCAAGGATAGCCGTTACTGTAGAGCCACTGGCTAGGGTAAGGTCAGTAGAGGCTGTAAGGTTTGTAAACGTACCAGCGGCAGCGGTAGAACCACCAATAATAGTACCGTCAATAGCACCTGCATCAATGTCAACAGTAGGAAGGTTGGCTGTGCCTGCAAGGTGTAAATCTTTAAACTCAAGAGAAGACGTACCTATGTCTAGTGTGTTTGTAGTTTTAGGTGCAACTTCAGTAGAACTAATAGTTAAGTCTTGTACAGGACCAACAACACTAATAGGACCACCTTCAGCAGCAGTACCATCGTGTGTGTGTCCAGTAGATGCGTTAAAGGCACTTTCAATGGCATCATATTCACCATCAAAGTCTGCCGCATTAATTACGTTACCATCAGCAATATTATTTGCTGTGTCATTACGAATATAACCTGTACCCATTTTTCCTACCTTCTTGAGTTAGTTGCGTATTCTACCGTTAATGCGTCAAGAGAAAACGGTGGTCCAGCAACTGCTGAATCAAACAAAAACGATACAGCAAACCCTGAACCAATAACTTGTGTTTGAAAAAGTTTTAGCAGTTTAGCACCATAAGCTGTTACTCCAAATGTTCCCTGACCAAAGAAACCAACTGTACCCTGTGTATTCTGAATTACAATAGGAGTAGGTTGAATTACCCCCTGTTGGTCAAAGTCAAGTTTTAGACTTACTTCAAATGAAACGCTACCTTGCGGGTCAGTGTACAAAAACATCTTATAAAATGTTTTACGTACTCGTGGGTCTTCAATAGGAATAAAAGGTGTAGCAAATGTTATCTGAATAGGTGTTCCATCGAAATCACTACCCGATTCCATTTGATATACGTAACCATCATTACCCGCAAATATAGCAACTTCAGTATTTAAATAATAGTTACTGTCTGCAACATATGCTCTAATACCACGAGTTTCTGCAAAGCCTATGTCTTGACCACCTTGACCTGAAAACTGCGTAGCCAAAATACCTTGTGAGTTTTCTTGTGTTATATTGTTGTTATAACCTAATATTCTATATTGTGATTTTTCACGAATGACACAACTAGTAAACGAAGTGTTAGTTGAAATAAATCGGGTGAAGTCATCCTGAATATTCTTAGATACAACACCTAATCCAAAGTCACCGATACGATCTGTTGCACTAAGTAAACGAAGACCGTCTGGTGCTAGAAACATTACATCACCACCAACTTCTTGGATAGTGTCAGGATCAATACAACCGATATCACGAGTAATTGGCTTTAATGTAAAGTCTGCTATAGTACTGCCTACTAATTGAAAGATAGAAGTTTCTGTAAATATAATAAGCTGTTCACGAAATACTTCTAGGCCACTAATAGGAGAACCAATATTTATTGAGCCTGCGCCGTCTGCAATAGTAAAGTTAGTATCTGTATATGGGGCAGTAAAACTAAGCGTAGTCCCTTTACCAAAGAAAAGGGCATTCCTAAAGTTAGCTACAAAAGAACAACCTAGTACGTCAGCAGGTGCATCGTTTATTGCAGTAAAGGTTTGTTTATCATATAACGCTGGTACATTAATACCGTCTACTATAGCAATCTTTTGCGTACCATTAAAATTATACTTTGCAAACCTAGTACGACCAGCACCTTCACGGCTCGTAGATAGAAATGTTATAACTGCATTGTCTGCTGGACTGGACGCTAGTGCTGGATTAATTGATAGTGTAGCACTACCTGATGTTACTGTAGCGTCAGCAGATACTGTGTATACTAAATCAATACCGGCAATAGTAAATTGATCTTCAGCTTGTGGTGCAGAGGTAAGCCCGTCTACTACAAGAGATGAGCCTGTTTGACTTGCTCCATCTATCAACGCTATTCCGTAGTTAGGAACATTTATCTTTGTATAACCACCACCTGTTGTTGAGAATATGTCATCATTTTTAGCGACAATCGCTTGACCTTCCCAACTTGACAAACCTATACATAAATAATCTTGTGCGGTTGAAACAAAAGTTACACTATCAGCATTACTAGGATTAACAACTATTGTATTTATTAGCGTAAGCGTTGCTCTGTTGTTAGTAGAATCAAAAGCAACACCGCCTGCATCAATAGTATATCTAAATGAAAGTACTGCATTATCTGCAGGTGCTACAGTTATTGCCGGGGATATTGTTAGTGTAGATGCTGTACCAGCTAAAGCGGTTGCTGCACTGACTGTATATACTGTTGTGTCACCTGCAATAGTAAAGGTGTCATTAGCGGATGGGGCAACATCTAATCCATCTACATCTAAAGATGTTCCTGTTTGAGCCGCACCGTCTACTGCGCCACCCTCTAAGCTAAATACATCAGCAGCAACAGGAGTAGTATGTATATTAGCAATTACAAGACTAGTACCGCTTTGCCCATCGCCATGTACTAGTGGCGCACCGTATGGTGGAATGACATTGCTATCATATTTATCATAGCCTTCAATTCTGCGATAACCACCCTCAACGGATGGTTCAAAGTTACGCAAAATACGTGCGCTTCCCGGTGCATTAATACCTTGCTGCAACGGAGAAAGGTTACTAATAAGACCACCACGAAACTCAACGGCGTAGGTTTTCCATGCGTCAGCCATAAGCTAAACTCCCTACAGCCACGAAAATCCGTATCTACTTCCACCACCAGTATTTTGTGGAATCATGTAAGAACGTACATACCGTGTTCTGTTAATCAGCATTGAACGCATATG
>Ga0222719_10004353_pt1 | contig 12422 bp, 11 predicted proteins | sample C33_34DmetaG_FD_165039 | JGI IMG/M metagenome (GOLD analysis project Ga0222719, IMG submission 165039) | Estuarine water microbial communities from San Francisco Bay, California, United States - C33_34D | ecosystem: Environmental > Aquatic > Marine > Unclassified | place: USA: California...
CCATAAGCACATCAGCCGGCGCCCGACCCGGAGGCACGCAACTCGCAATCGGTTCAGGCTTGGTGAGACGCTGGTCAAACTGCAGCTCCAGCTGACGCAAACCCGTAAAATACTGATCGAGCCGCTCTCGGTCCGCGACGCCCACCGTCTGCATCAGTGAGCGTTCTACGTTCATAATGCCGGACAGCACGCTGCGGCGCGCGATCACTTGTGGATCCCTCTCAAATTCGTCTGCATTGGGATCCTGAAAGTCGGCCCCGAATAAACGTTTGTAAAATGCCAGGGGCGACCACTCCGGGGCATTGGGCGTGGAGGCGTTGTAGTAACTATAGGTGTCGCGCGCATCGGCTGTCGCCGTTGCGGTAAGGTTATTAAAGCGCGTGGCGCCGCCAATCTGTTTGGCGATGGTCAGATCGATGGTCTCTGACGGCCCGGAGCCGCCCTCCGGTGCAATGCCCGTTCTTGACACCACCCAGCCAGTGTAATGGTTGCGATTCGGAGAAGCGTCCGGAAAGGCGTGTCCATTGGTGAACAGGTTGACGTCATTTTGAATAGGCGCCCAAGAGGCAAGCTCTTCGGGCAGGTCGTAATTGCGACCGGTTTGCTGGGGCACGAATAGCTTGCCGGTGCCGCCGAGACCATAGCCCCAGGTGCCGAAACGCACAGGCATCGGTGCCCCCAGTGCCAATGCAGTGCCATTGTCGTTGAGGAAGTAATCAAGCAAAGGCAGTGCTACGGTCACGCCCACACCCTTGACCATCCCCTTCAGTACGCGTCTTCTGTCCCACTTACTCACGACGACTCTCCTGCCTTTTTCCTGCTTCTCGTTTTGATGGGGTCAGAGTATAAATACAGTACTGCATTTTTACTCTGACCCCTTTTATCTTCTTTTATCTATTTTTGGATCCGCGCGAATGCTTTGCTCAGCGCGATGGTGCGCAACAGGTTTCGCAACTGAAAACCTTGCGCGGCAAATTCCTCGTTAAAGTAGGTCAACGTGGGGCGAGCATCGGATTCCGGCGGCGCACCGGTGGCGTAACTGTAAACGCGCCGCACCAGGCAACGTGGCAATTCCGGATTCTGACTCAACGCCTCACCCAAACTTATGGCGCCATCGACCTCAAAACCATCCAGCACGCCAGACGTATCTATGGTCGCGCCATTTTCAGTCAGCCGATAAGCGCCCGCACCGTCAAATTGCTCTAAAGATAATCCGATTGGGTCTGTGATTCTGTGGCAGCCGGCGCAGGAGGGTGTTTCAAGGTGCACCGCCACACGTTGACGCTGGGTCGGGTAGTCTGCATCGGGGTTAGTCAAAACTGAAAAATCGATTCCCGGAGGGGGCTCGGGAACCGTCTGACACAAAAACCGCTCCCGCAGCGCCATGCCCCGCAGCGTCACAGAACTGCGCCCGGGATGGGAAGTCAACGCCAGAAAGCTCACCTGGGTAAGCAGACCCGCACGCGGGCTGTTTTCTGCAAAGGTATAAGGGGCCCAACCCGGTTGCGCGGGCACACCGTACAGGATTGCCAGGGCTGGAGACATATAAGTCGAGCGTGAGGTGAACAGCTCACGATAGTCTTTGCCCTGACTGAGCGTGTGATCGATGATCGTGCGCAGGGTTTGCTCCCGCGCATCCTGCGCCGTCACGCTGGTGAACTCTGGGTAAATCGTGGGGTCCTTGGCCAGCGTCTTGATCTCGTCGAAAACCAGCATGTCATCGAAGAAGGCCCGCATCCCGTCTACCAGGCGCGGGCTCTCTAACATCCTGTCTACGGCCCGCTCAACACCACCTTGGGACTGCAGCTCACCGCTTTCGGCTGCTGTCAGCAATTCATCATCCGGGCTGGCATTCCAAAGGAAGAAGCTCAGCCGTGAGGCGAGCGAATAGGCATCGAGGCGCAGTTGCTCGGGGTTACTTGGATCGGGCTCGGTGCGCTCTATGATGAAAAGCACCTCAGGATGGAGCAACAGCCCTTCCAGTACAACCTCGAGGCCGGCGTAAAAACCATCCAGCTCCTCTCCCGCTGACTCCTCGCCATCCAATTCCTGGGCAGCAACACTGGCGTATTCAACGTAGGTCGCAATTTCTTCATCAGTCAACGCGCGGCGGAACAAGAGGCGGCCTAGCTTCGACACAAACTGCGTCGCACAAGCCAGATCCGGCCCATCAATCTGCTCAGGCCGGCACCCAATAAGGTACTGACGGTTCTCGACATCCACGACCTGCTTGGCCACGCTGGCAGCCAGGCTCTGGATCGTCTGGACTTGCCCGCCACTTACACCAGCGGTGGCCAGGCTGTTGGCGAGCAGTCCCTCATGGCGCGCCACCGGTGCGAATTGCACCTCAGCGTCAATGCCAGGGCCAAAGATGTAAGACAAGGAATTGCTGTACTGCTCAGCCGTAATCAGCTTGGTAACAGCATGGGTGCCTGGGCTTTCGGGCTCTGGATCTGGAGGCGAGCAGGCAACGAGTGCAAACATGGCCAACCAGCCCATAGCAACCTTTGCACCTTTCGCAATTGAGCGAAACCCGCCGCGAGAACACTGTTCATATCTCTGTATCGAACGCCCCATAACCCCACTCATTGGCTTAAACCATGCTAGAAGCCAAATTTACCACGAACCAACGCGAGTTAGTGAATTGAAGCGGGTTAGAAGCAGGTTGGAAGAAGCTTGGACGGAGCTTGAGGGAAGAAAGGAAGAGGCTTGGAAGAAGAATGGAAGAAGCATGAAAAACGCTTGAAAGCGACTAGAGAAAGCACGGAAAAAACAATGACAGTATCGCAATGGGCATGAGTGTGTTTGTTTGATTCTAGTAGTTAACTATCTAGTAGTTATCCAGTAGTTAACTATCCGGTAATTAACCAGAGGATGTTGCGTCATCATTTAGCGCTGCTCAGCAACCTGATCTGGAGTGACTGCTCCAGCCTCATGCCCCCACGCCGCACGGATGAAGCTCAGTAGGGCCGCCACCTGCTCATCGTCTAATTTATTGTCGTAAGGCTCCATACGTATCCATGTCCTGGCCGCCCATTCATCCGATGGCGAGACATGGGGCGTTTGCGCGCCGTATAAGGTGATGTTAATCAACGATGCCGGATCTGCATCCAGCACCACAGGACTTCCAATCAACGGAGGGCCCTGCTCTGGCGATCCTTCACCCGTGGGTAAATGGCAGCTGCCGCAATGAATGTCATACTGTAATGAGCCAGCCCGCAACTTATCCGCTCCTGCTGGCTCACCGCTGTCCTGAGAATTAGCCGGCAAGCTTTTCAGATACACGGCAATTGCACGCACATCTTCTCGCGACAGATGCCGGGTGCTATTCACCACCACTTCGTTCATGGGCCCGAATACGCCAGCGCGATGGCTCACGCCGAGTTTCAGATAATCCGTGACATCGTCCACAGTCCACAGCGCCAGGCCGCTATCCGCTGCAGTCAGGTTTGGCGCTGACCAGGCCGATAGCTTCCCTTCGACGCGAGTCATGTAGGTTCCACCGGTCATGGCGAGACTCGTATCGGTTGCGCCGAGCCAACCCCGCGGCGTATGGCACATGCTGCAATGGCCCAGGCCTTCAACCAGATAGGCACCGCGGTTCCACTCCTCAGATTGCGCCGGCTGCGGTTCGAATGGACTATCGTCTTGATACATCCATTTCCAAAAACCCAATGCCCAACGCTGGCTGTACGGGAAGCCAAGCTTATTTTCCGGTGGCGTAGAAGTCATCGGCTCGATGGTCTTGAGGTAGGCGTAAATCGCGGCGATATCTTCGTCACTGACTTTCGCAAACGAGGTATAGGGGAAAACAGGATAGAGATTGGTACCGTCTGGTATTTCGCCGTGCCGCATCGCGTTGGTCAAATCTTCAAGGCTCCACTGACCAATGCCGGTGGCTGGATCGGGAGTGATGTTGGTCGAATACACCGTTCCAAAAGGTGTTTCAAATGCAAGACCACCCGCAAAAGGGCTATCATCTCCATTGGTATGACAGCTCATACAATTGCCCGCCGCTGCCAGGTATTCGCCTCGTTGTTCTAACTCAGATAGTTCCGCCTCAGATGCGCTAGCCGCGCTGGCAGGGCTTGATAAAAACACCGCGACGGTGGCAACACCCACAGCAAGTGCCTCGTTAAAGACTATGCGGAATCTGTTTGCATATGCGGATTGGAATGGCCCGCTGCGCCTGAATTGAAACGTCATAAAATGAAACGTCATTATTCTTGCTCTGGTATGTTTCGAAAAGTTGCGATTAAGATAAGTTAGTTTTGCAAAACCAAGTAAACTGAATGTTCATTCCTAAATGATCTTTTCTAGACCGGTGTAGGCCGTAAGCATCGACAAGCCATGAGACCCAACGCTAGCGACCGGCCGCCGCCCTGCCCAATCGAATGACTTCATTCGCCGTGGAACCGTACACGAGCAAACCAAGAAAGCCCTCGTTGACGCGATCTGCTACCGATTCCGTATTAGCGGTAATCATATCTGCCAAGCCTACACGCTGACTCTCGGCCAGAAGTTCAAGATTCAGTTTCTCAGCTGCCTCTCGGTCACCACCCAGCGCGCCAGTCAGACTGCCAATGCCGCAGGCCAAGGCGCTGTAGTTTGGAATATTTGCAATTTCCACAAGCTCAGCAAATACCTCGGGAGTTTCGAGCATGAGCATGACAACTATGTCACCCTCTGGGTTTGCAGGTGACCACACGTTGACGCCGTCGAAGAAGGAAATCGCCACGCGTGCTTCCTCGGCACTGCGCACGTGGGGGAACACCACGCCATTCGCCCCCATGGCAAGGAGCTCTTCGACTCGCGCCCGCGAAGTTTCCACACCGGCTTCAGACATGGGCGGAATACGAACCAGTAAGTCCATCGGGTCCCCCTCTGCGCCACTGCGAAGACCCTCTGCCAGTTTAAGCGCCGAGTTAATATTGTATTCCTGTTCAAGATTGAGAAAGGCATAGTCCAAGAGTGTATTCGCGGCGAGATCGCGGCCCGTCTCAACGGTATAGGGAACTCCTGTCACATATTGACCAAAGGCCGTTTGTCCACTCTCCCATAGCTCAATCAACCCCACGGGGGAATTTGGATCGTTGGTTTGCGCATGACCATCAGAGCGGTCTGTAATTTGAGATCCCGCGGCTAATAGAACCAGAACTGAGGCAGCGTAAATTAACTTACGATCAAGGAACGGAGTTGAAACTTGAAATCTATCTAACAGCTTGCCCATTTTGGCTTCCTGCTATTTGCTAAATTATTTTGTAGAAGAGTCTAGCATAGCGAGGGTACTAACTAAGTAAGCACACTGTGCAGCAAGGCTACTTTGACCTTGTTTCTATTCCTTACTCATCCATAAACCGCCGAAAATCTCCGGCAACAGCATCGGCGGCCAACTGAATCAGAGTCTCCCCGTTTTCAACTGAGGCCTGGGTTGGATCTGAACCGACACGACCATCGGGGAACACGTCACGATAACTGTACGCATCCGTGAAATTGCCCAAAGGCGCGATTTTGGGATCCAACACCAAATCTCGAACTTGATCCGGGTAGGCAGCATAGGTGACGGCGACTTCCGAAGCCGTTGCATGCATGCCCTCTCCTTTCGGATGCATTTTTTTCGCAGCGCTCAGCACTTCAGGAAACTCCCACCAGTTTTTCAGCTTCAGGATAATTTCAGGTTGCCGGGCCGGCACCGGCTCCAGACTCCGGGCCGAGTAAAATTCGGCAAAGAAAGCATTTATTGTAGCGATGTTGCCTCCGTGTCCGTTCAACCAGTAAACCCTGTTGAAGCCATGACGTGCGAGCGAAGCGGTCCAGTCACATAAGGCGGCGATCATTGTTGAGGGGCGCAGCGTCATGGACCCTGGAAAGCCCAAGTGATGTTGTGCACACCCCACATTAAACGTCGGCCCTATCAGGGTCCCGGTTTCATCGCCCATGCGTTTAGCGATAACCTCGGGACAGATACTATCGGTGGCAATTAGGCCTGTTGGTCCGTGTTGCTCCATTGAGCCAATAGGGACAACGATACCTTTTGATTTCTCAAGATAAGTTTCAATGTCTTGCCAGGTACTGAGTTCCAATTGCATGATCTTGCTCCTTTTTTACGCACTAACTCAAAATTGATGCATTGTTAAGAATCAGCAAAATCAAATGGGCAAATCAATGTACTCTGACCCCTTTGATTTCCTTCGATTCACTCTGATCCCTTTGATTCTGATTGGCATGGATTCTTTGATTCTTTTATTCAGGAAGACGTCAGTTGACAATACAAGTAGCGACAGGGACGATTGCCACATGCCGAAACCGCCAAACAACAGGAGTATTCACAGCTTCCTGCAGAAATACTGGATGACCCTTTTTATCGTAGCCAGCGTTGCATATGTCGGTTATTACATCAACAGTCAGCTCAGCAGTATCGATGACAACCTCAGCTTCTCTCCGCTTCCCCTGGTCGGTAGCGCATTTTTCCAGCTGCTGTTTTGGACAGTCTCGAGTCAGTTATGGGGCTTGGCGTTGCGTACGGTGACATCGACCAAGGTAACCCTGATCGACAGCTTTTTTCAGCTGTGCCTGGTCAATCTGGGAAAGTATCTGCCCGGTAAAATTTGGGGGATGCTGGCCCGTGGCTCCTATCTGAATCAGCGACACGCTATTGATGTGTCGAAGATCATCCAGGCTACCTATATCGAACAGGTCTATTTGGTGGGGTCGGGGGTCGTCGTGGCTTCGCTGGTACTGGCGGTCATTACCGCGAACCGATGGATGTGGTTGGTAGCTTTGTTGATCCTAGCAATGATGACTGCTGCCATCGTTTACCAGAAGTACCTGGAAAAGTTGTTAAGACTTGCCGACCGACTGCGAGGCGCCGCCGAGGACTACCGCAGCAACGAATTCAGCCTGTCTGGCCGCAAGCAACTCTACATGCTGGTGATGTATATGCTGGTCTGGGTACTGCTAAGCATGGTCTTATACGGTTTGTATATGGCCTTGTTTCAAGCCGAACTATCACTCACCATGGCGGCAGTGATGACCCTAGCCTGTGTCGCCGGCATGCTCGCAGGCTTTATCGCTATCTTTGCTCCCGGCGGCGTCGGCGTTCGCGAGGCGGTGAGTGGCTCGATCCTGGCGGCCTACATGCCGATTGGCGATGCGGTGCTGGTGGTATTGCTATTCAGAATCTGGCTGGCGACACTGGATGTACTGGTTGGTGGGTCGCTCTACCTCGGCAAACGGAAAAAACTGGATCAAGCTATTAATTCCATTGGAGAAGAATCCCGGTAAGGTTCGCCCGCGCAAATAAAGTCTGTCACGGCAAGCTCGCAGTGATTAAGATCCTGGCCCGAAACAGTCGAAAAATTAGCGGTATCCGAGAAAGAACTCCGTCCAGCAATCCAAGCACACGATTGCAGTGGGGCAGTTACTTTACTTCTATTTCCGTAAACCCTGCCGCTTGCAGTAGCGGAACATGATGCTGGAAATTTCGAACCGCAATATGTGATTAGAACTGCTTGAGAATAAAATTCCTAGCCTTCATCCGTTCCAGATAATAGTTGGCATTCGACGTGTGCAGAATAAGTGAGCCGCCAGGTTTCAAAATACTCTTTGCCGAATTCAGAAATTTGAGCAGAGTGTCGTCATATGAGTGTTCCGAGATATCCATCATCAAGACCTTGTCGAACCGCGACCGGTAGTCTTCGGCCTCGCCAAGTTGAATGATGTAATAGGTATTGAACTCCAGGTTGCTCAGACCTGCCTTGTCTGCCGATTCACTGGCCCGGGCAATTGCGTATTCGGAGACATCGATCCCCACCCCCTGTTGAATTTTTCCCGCTATTGCCATCAGTATGTGGCCCAATCCACAACCGAATTCACAAACCACGTCCGAAACATCAAATTCCAGATTTTAAACTATCTGACGAATTCTTCGGACATGCTTCGGATATTGGTCGAAATATTCTTCGTCATACCATTCGCCCAGTTGTTCTTGTGCCATGTTCGTTCCTGAGTGCCAGCCAGCGCCGAGATCAACTATTTGAGCAATAACTCGTGAATCAGTTTGCGGCGTACAACCTTATTCGCCAGGTACTTTTCATAGTAGTCATGGGCATCGCGGGCCATCTTAGCTCTTGCCTGGGGGGACCCGGCCAAGGCTATAATCATTTCGGTCAGCGCTTTGGCATCACCAGCAGGTACCGTAGCAAAAGGTTTGCCTGAACATGCTTGTAACATGCGCCGGGCGCACGCGGTGTCTGCACTGATCAAGCTCCTGCCGCAAGCCATATACGCATAGTTTTTTAAAGGCCAAACCCGATCAGCCTTTGGGGTGGCGGCAAATATACCAAGGCAAATATCCGCTGACCCTATCAGGCGGGCGATAGCATCGGAATCTTGCCATTCCTTTATCCAGTTAAGGTTTTGCGGCATGTCCGGCCCGACGATCGCCTCGAACTGCTTGGCTGTCTGTCCATAGCCCAGAACCGTAATCCTGATATCCTGCCTGTCCCGCAACGCAACTATCGCCCCGGCAATGACATCCAGGCCCTGCAGCGGGACGAAAGTGCCCATGAAGAAAACGTGGCACTGACCTTCCTGCGCCGCGTAAGGCGAACAAGTAAAATCGACTTCATTAGTGGCTAGTGGCAGCGCCACGAAATGGCTTTCGGCAAGGTCAAATAGCCTGGCAAAACTTGCTCTGTTCTCTTCTGTATCGACGACTACCTTGCTTGCAGTCTTGTAGGCTCGCCGCTCCAAGGCCTTCAAGAGTCTAGCCCAAAGGCCGCCAGAATCGAGAAGCAATCTGTCGATTACGGCGGTTTCATAGACGGAGATAAAGCCGTCTGCCACCAACTTTTCCGGACGTAATGCTCTGGGTAAAAGCGAATAAAGGCTCAATACGCCCAACGAGGGATAGGGGATGTAGACAATTTCATCATTACGGCCGATCCATTTACGGATCATGATGCTACTGTGGCTGTAAGCCGCCCTGAAAGCCAACCTAACTAAAGCAAACAGCTTGCTGACGAAACTTTTGCTGGGAGAAAAATCGGGTCTTTTCCTGAACAGCGTCTTGCGTATTTCTGTAACTTCCAGCGCTTCAGACTGTTTTAGCAGATCGACCACGTATCTGGCATTAGGATAGGCGTCGGAGTCCTGATGCACTCCCAGCACAGTGAGCCTGCTCACTCTAGGGGACGGCTTCGCTCCGTCATCGTCGGTAGTCGACGCCATTATTTCTTCCTGGCCAGGACAATGAATCCATCACCCACAGCTTGATTCTTGACTAAGTTCTGGATGCTGAAGAACGGCAGCATCAAAGTCGCCATGGGTATGAAGCGTAGCTTTCTAACCAGGCTCCGCTCCGTGCCGCTGCGGATAGAGGCCTGTTGTTTGGCCATAGGCGCCTTTTTCTGTTTTGCATGGTAGTAAAGCGTACTCACCGGATTGAGCACGTTGGTAACCGGAAATCCGTAGCCCCAAAAATCCATGATCTCGAACCCATGCTGCTGAAATTGTTCCTGCAGAGGCTTCATTTCATAGCGCCTTTCGTGCCCGCCGTATTCATCGGCTGGCCCCCACTTCTTCATGAAGGCCGGAACCGAGAACAGAAAATGTCCTCCGGTTCTCATGAGCTTATTTACAGTGCGAAAGGCCGCATCGTCATCCTTCAAATGCTCGAATACTTCACAGGCGATAACGAGATCGTATTTACTGCTCCCCTCGATGTCGGCGATATCGGACACGAAGCAATTGATGCTGCCTGTATCCCTAAGACGGCGCCGCACCAGGCCGACGGTATGCTCCGAAATATCGACCACATCGCCATGAATCCCATTAAAAGAGTGCGCAAGAAAATTACTCACATCTCCCATCCCCGGGCCTATCTCCAGGAAGGAGTCGAGGGTGTCAGGCAGACGCAGCAGCAGTTTTTCCAACAATGCGATGCGCATGAGGTAGCGGGGTGATGGAGCATCAATGTTCTTGATAAGAGAATAGTTGGACAAGTTACTATGCTGGATCAGGTGGGATTGGATTAAATGGGGCTGACTGAAACAACGTCTTGCTCATCTGCCATTACTCGACACCGAGATGATATTAACACTGGGGCTGGCATCCTGGCTTATCTCGATATCGTCGATCGAGAATGCATAATCGAGATGGTCCCGACAGTCGTCGGCAGAATTGTCGACAGGGCCCAAAAGTGAAGCACTGATCTTTTTCAACAGCCCTAAAAATAATTGGCGATACCATTCCGGACATAACGGAAAAGTGAACGGATAAGTAACGAGACGAGTTCGACGGGTTCGGTTCAGTTCGATATCGATCACCTTGCGCCGTGCGCTCATACCGTTCAGTTTGGTATCAGGGAATCGCGCAAACATGGCGGCAAGGAACGATTCGGGATCATACTCGGTGACATGATAGCGATTCCATGGACGCTGCCCGGAAAACAATCTGGTAGTCCTGTCGGGGGTCGCGATGATCAGTGTGCCTTCATCGCGCAGCACGCGCTGTATCTCCGCCAGATACTTATCCACTTGTCGGATGTGCTCCATCACCTGAAAGGAAATCACCACATCGAATTCGTTGTCCGCAAATGGTAAGGGCTCCGATTGGATATCCTGTATCGCCCGATACTCCAGATTGTCGCTTACATAATGGTTCTTTGCATAGGCTATGGCGTCAGCGGAGATGTCCACACCGGTGATGTGCTGGCACTCTCCAGAGATAAGATGGGTTCCGTATCCCGACCCCGAACCAAACTCCAGAACTTTCTTGCCCTGTAGATAGGGAAGACAGAAGTTATAGCTTGCGATATGAAACAGGTATATCAAATAGCGGGACGGAGTTTTCTTGTAGTCATCCTCTATTACCCGTTCGCCGGTACAGGCCAGACTGTCATCTTCCGTGCTCATTTTAAAGACTCATAAGCAATTGATGTGTTCTTATCGATAAGTCGGCCACCTAAGTAAGAGGGTTAGGCCTCGCCGATGATCATATTACCAATATTAGTAAAGATTGGAGAAAAATATAAAACCGGACGAATTCAAATGCACAACATTTAAGAAGAAATGAGCGCACTTACACTGCAACTATGCCAACAGTCTCAAGCTGAACACCCTCTGTCACCTTGATTTCTCGGGTGACCGTATACAGCTACTGGCCAGTTGCGAAATTGGTCCAGAAACCAGAGAAAACGATCGGTGTCGAAATTACCTGAAAAACAAAGAAAGCTGCTACTCCCACCCAGCTTGCCCGATGTACCTTGCCATATTGTAAACGGTCATAGATAGGCAAAATCAGCACAAATGCGAGATTGCCCACTGAAATCAAGACACCAGCAAGGACTTCATCCATTAAGCCATAAAACACATAAATTCGGCCGAGAATCGTCGCGATGGCCGCAATTGCTGTTTGATACATTAACTCGAGATGCCAGTCAGTCCGGCGTCTCATCTTCATCGCCCAGACTAGAAACAACACAAATGCTGGCGTGGAGTGAAACAGGCGAAACCCGCTACCTACTACATTTTAAAAATCGTCCGCCGAGGTTGGCAAGATATCCAATTGCACAACAACCCCGCTGATGACATTAAGCACTGCAACGCAAAGCGCGAAGTAGCCAATCATTCGATGCCAATCACGACGACCCTGGGTAACCAGCCAGGCTTGAAACGCGAAGATGAGCATCCAAAGAATGACCGTGATCGCATGCAGGTGCATGTATGCACTTGGCGGTTCTTAGAAATCGCTAGTCAGTGGCACGAAATACTTCGGCGCAAATGCCACCGCGGCCATAGCAATTATGGCTAGACCCACGTTGCGCATAAAGCGCGCATCTTTGGCAACTAAATACATTACTTACTTTTTCGCAGTCTTCTTCTTTGCTGCCTTCTTCTTTGTAATCTTCTTTTTTGCAGTATTCTTTACCGCTTTCTTCTTTCCTTTTAATGTGGCCTTTGCTTTCTTGGCAACCTTGGCTTTTTTCTTGGCCTGAGGCAGACCCATCATCTTCGCAATCTTACCCGTTGCCGTCATGCCTGGAACCATGCCCAGAAAATCTGCTTTGCCTATTTCAACCCCATTATGACGCAAAATGTTATAGGCGGTGGTGAGATGAAAATAGAAATTGGGGAAGGCCCAGCCTTTCACATAATCCTCGCAGTTGAAATGCAGCACCCCAATGGGCACTCGCATTTCTATCGCCTCATCGGCGTTATCAGGGAACTGATGCTTCTTTAACCCTTTAATGAATTTGATGGTGTCATTAATACGCTGGTTCAGCTGCGCGAAGTCAGCGTCCCCGTCTTCAAATACCGGCGCCTCGGTTCCTGTCAGACGGGAACAGCAACCTTTGGCGTTATCAGTCACAATCTGGACCTGGCGCAACAGCGGAAACATGTCTGGCGCCAAACGTCCAT
>Ga0222719_10004354_pt1 | contig 12420 bp, 9 predicted proteins | sample C33_34DmetaG_FD_165039 | JGI IMG/M metagenome (GOLD analysis project Ga0222719, IMG submission 165039) | Estuarine water microbial communities from San Francisco Bay, California, United States - C33_34D | ecosystem: Environmental > Aquatic > Marine > Unclassified | place: USA: California...
CCTCGCTCGGCGAGTCGAATGGCATTCGTGCCAGCACTGGCAGTCGGCACTGTGCGACGCGCGACGGCGCCGTACGGAGCGCCCACCGATCGAACGCACGATGCACGCGCGCGCGAGCGGCGTCGCCGCCCCCGCCGGGGCGATGCGCGCGAGAGCGATGCGCGATGCGCGATGCGCGCGCGCGATGGCGTTTGCGCGGGAAAATGGAAGGATTATCAGCACACCATCGGTGGCGCGGACGACGACGCGATTCGGGGACGTGCGCGCGCGGTATTCCCCCGAGGACGGTGATGCGTTGATTGAGGGTGAGTACGTGGATTCTGTGAATGTTGATGGCGGTGCGGGTGGGTTTGGTGCTCGGGTGTCGTCGTCGAGAGGCGGAGCGGGCGACGCGATGACGGATCGCGAGACCAAGTCGGCGGTGTCCATGGCTCGGTTGAGTTCGTTAGGTGCGGAGTTGGATGCGGTGTATACGACAACGACGGAGTATGATAATGATACCGTGGAGATTGATGTTGGTGATGGGATGTCGCTCGTGAGGTCGGATGGGCAAGCAAAGGGTGACGCGCTCGGGGACGTCGAAGCCGTGCAGTTGATTCGGTGCAAGTTTCAAATCAAGCGGACCATTAATTTTGGCGAGGAGTTGCGCATCGTTGGTTCGCATAAAAGCATGGGGGCGTGGGATGTGGCGTCGTCGATGACGTTGAATTGGGGCGAGGGTGACGTATGGACGACGGATGACGTCGAGCTTCCCGTGGATGGCGTTTACATTTACAAATTCGCGATCGTACCGTCTGGGCAACCTGGCACGGTGATCGAATGGCAACAAGGCAACAACCAAGTGTTGACTTTAAGCCCGGATGACCATCCGAGGCTGTGGGTGTATGATAACTGGAGCGGTAACCCCAACCAGTCGAGTATTTACCGCGAAGATGGCGAGAGCGAAAGCAAGGAACAGCGGTTGATTAAGCGCGTGAAGAACGCCGACATCGCCGTGAGACAAGCTGAAGTGCAAGTCAAGCAGCTGAAGGGTGACTTGCAAAACGTTACGATGCAAGTCGCGGCGCTTCGTGAGGAAGCGCGCTTGGGTGCGAACGTGCGCATCGCCCTGAAAGAGCAGCTCCGCGCTGAACAACGCCGGAGTAACGTGTTGTCGTCGCAAATCGACGTGTGGAAGTCCAAGTTCATTGGGCTCACGGATGGTAGCTCCAAAGTGCAAGAAATGACAAACTCCAGTGACTCGAGTAGCGGCAGCGCCAAGAACGATTCGCGCTAAACAAAGCGCACACACTACATAGCATTTACCCGTACCATCACATACCACCTCGAGGAGTGTAATTTCATTTCAAGCACGCTACAAACTATTTTCTACCACTACTACGATAACGCCTTCAAAATGGACACGCACTCGCCGTAATACCCACCTCCAAACATGTTGTAGTGATTTAAGATGTGGTAAAGCTTGTACATTTGCGCGCGTTCCTCGAATCCTGGCGCCTTTGGTATCTTTGCGTGGTACGCCTCTCGAAACGCACCATTGAACCCAGCGCACCACGACATGCCAAAGTCCGCCTCGTGATGACCGTAGTACACGGCCGGATCGAACACAGACGGTTTTCCTCCGACAGTGCCGATATTTCCAGACCATAAATCGCCGTGGAGCAAGCTAGGCGTGATCGTTCCGCACGCGCTAAACATGTCATCCAAACGCTTATCAACCACCTTCTCTGTCAACGCCGACAACGTCGGATCGCGCGCCAATTTAACCTGATGCATCAATCGTTGGTCACGCCAAAACTCAACCCAATTCATCGTCCATGGATTCGGTTGACGCGTCTCGCCGATGGTATTATTCACCTCAAATCCAAACGCTCCGTTGCGCGCCTCGTCGTGGCTCGGCGGCGCCGAGTGCATCGCCGCCAACGCCTCCCCAAACGCCCCCTGATCGCCCCGCCCGCCGAAATCAAGAAACTCCATCGCAATAAAGCACCCATCACCGCCCTCGGGCACCGGTCCGCTCCCGTACACTTTCGGCACGACGAACGCCCCCGTCGCCCGCAACGCCTCCAACCCGGCGCGCTCGCCTCGAAACATGGAACAATCTCCCGACGTCGACGTCTTAACAAACACCCGTCGTCCGTCGACGAGGTCATACCGCGCAAATTGCGCCCATTGCGAGCCGCCCATGGCGTCTGTGTGCGACACGCGCGCGTCCAGCGTGCGTTCGAGCCAAGGCGTGATGTGTTGCGATGCTGCAGCGGCTCGCGGCGCACCGACCGCGCGCCGCCGTCGTCGTCGTCCGTCTCGGCGCGCGTGGTCGACGGTCGACGCCGCGGCGGTGGCGATGACGCACGACGTCGTCATCGTCGTCGTGCACTGGCGTCAGTGTGCAGCGCTTGACACTGAGAAACGATGCTCGCATCGTCGTCGTCGTCGTCGTCGCCCGCGACGTCGCCCGCGCCGTCGGTGCACGCACGGTGCGATCGTGTTCGACGCACCGCGCGCGCATCCGCGACGTCGCGACGTCACCGTCGACGTCGCGGCTGCGCGGTCGCCGCGGCACCGTTCGATGCGGTGACGACGACGTTTTCGCCGCCGCCGCCGCCGCCGCCGCCGTCGTCGACGTCGATGAGGCGCGCGCGCGTGGGTGAACTCGCATCGACGACGATTGATACGCAGAGCGCGGAGACGCTCGTCGATGCGTTCGAGGCGTTACCGAGGGATGAGAGGATTAAGCTCGTGGAGCGCGCGGTGTTTGGGGCGCGCGGTCGGGACGCGGACGCGGAGGCGCTCGGGATGTTATCTAGACGTCAAGACGATGGTGAAGGTGTGCATACGGAAGAGACGAAAGAGATTTCGTCGCTTTCTGCAGAGTTGGTGCGAGAAGCGCCAGATGTGCGCGTTGAGGCGCGCGAGCCGGCGTCAGAGCCGACGCGCTCGAATGACGTCGGCTTTACGGATGAAGAACTCGATTTGCGTGAGTTTGGCGAGCCTTCGTCGGATGGTTCATTGGCTTGGAGCGATGCAGCGTTAGTTGAAAAGTGGCGGGAGGTGTTTGGGGAAGATCCACCGGAGAATAGCGCGAGTGGGGTGGAGGATATTTTAGGCGCGGATGTCGGCAACGACGAAAACATCGTCGCTCGCGTCGGCGCGGCGCTGGCTCGTACGTCGTACACCGTCGAACGGGCGTGGACAAAGCTTGTGTATCGGTTTGGACGGCAAGGGGCCATCGTTGCGAGTGGATTTGTGAGCGTGGCTGTCGTCGTTGGTTTCGGAGCACTGTTTGGCGGTAAGTCGCCGACAGTCGCCGTCAATTCAAACGACGACGAGGGCGAGACGAAAGCTAACCTCAGTGAACCGCCAGTAGCGAATGACACATCTACGACTGCATCTGATGTCATAGTCGAACCAAAGGCAAAATTATCAGGCGTGCTTTGGGAGCGTAAAAGCGACGCTGAGGGTGACATTGCACGTCCACCCGTGGCGTCTGGCGCCGGCGTTCTTTGGACGAGAAAAGAAGATGGGGAAAAGGCGCCACGAAAATCTGCTCGTGAACGCATGGGGCCGCCGTCCTCTGGGACGTTTGATGATCGGGATCGCCTCGAACCGCCCAAGCAAGTGCTATGGACGCGTAAGAACGATCCAGAGCTCGATGACATGGATGACATAGATGACATGGATATCGACGGGTACGAGTACGTCGAGGACGTTCCAGCGCCGCGCGTGCGGCGAAATACCGCGCGACGACCGGCGGCGTCGGATTTATTAGATGATAATCTCGAAGATTTACGTGCGTTTCGTCGTAAATCCGAGAATAGCGATCCGCGATAGGCTAATAATGTAAGCAATTTGTAAATTCTTTGACAATTCAATACGCGCTAGTGCTACTTCTACAAACCAAGGCGCGGCGCCTTCTCGTCCGCCGGCACCTCGTGGTCCTTTGGCTGCGCACGCGCTTCATACACTGCGGTGACGACCATGTCACGATCGTGTCCCGTGCCTTCACCTCGCAATCCAATATACCAAATTTCAGTCTCGCCGTCTTCATTGAAATTACGCGGAAAGTACAACGTCACACTCGCCGTACTTTGCCACAACGCTGCATCGGTATTGTACTCCAACACCCCGTCGTCATCTATAGCTAGTTCCCATGTCTGCGTCGGCGTCTTTCTTGACGCATTTAACGCATCAATGTCACGTCGATTAATAAAAGCGCGCATCTCGCTCGGCGCTCGGCCGTTCGCGCCGCCCAATACCATGATTCCTCTCAGCTTCACATCCGTCGTAAACGGTATGCGAATCACAATCTCACCGTCGTCGTCGCTCACTAAAGCGTGCCCAGTGCGATCGTGCCTAGTGTCCCACGGTCGTATCACCGCACTCGCGTGGGTTTCATCCACGACGTTGTACGCGGTGACAGCTGGGACATCGACAAAGGCGTGCAAAGATGCGTTGCCGCACGTCGACGCATCGCAATCGTGATCGTGTGCGCAGCACGCGGTGCCAGGCGGGATGTCAGGCATGCTCGAACGCCGTGCGCGCGCTCGATGCCGATGATTCAGACGACGAACGCGCACCGCGCGCGCGGGTGAGTGAAGACGGTACACTGCGACGCGCGCGCACACATGGCGACGCGACGACCACCGAACGCGTTGCGCGCCGTCTTCACCGGCTTCGCGGGGTCTATACTCACTGTCGGTGCCGCCATCGCGAGCATTGGACTCACAACGACGACGGTGTCGCGGGCGTTGGTGATGCGGCACAAGAAGAAGAGAAACATAAAGTGCGACGCGTGCAAGGGTGGGAAGTTTATCACGTGTCGCACGTGTCGGGGCAAGCGTGGGTTGGAGTGGCAACCGGTAGGGGACGCGAGCGTGCGTCGGGTGTGTTTGTGTCCGACGTGTGAAGGAACGGCGATGCAAAAGTGTATTAACTGTCTGGGCATCGGGTTGCTTTGAGGAGCGCTAGAGCGTTGAGGATGCGCGGAGAGAAAAATAGCCTCCTAGTAGTTTGTATTAAATAGCGTAGTTGTCTAGATTGATGCGTTTAGCGCGTTTCTATTGTTTTACGGCGGCGAGTGTGACTGCGTGCTTGGTGCGGTCGAAGAGTCGTCGCAAATCGGCTTCGGCTTCATCCGTCCACGCGCCCCAACGACCGATGTTTTGCTGTCGCTTCCACTTTTGTTCCTGAGCGACGCGCAAAGTATGCGCGTCTCCAACGCCCGATGTGAACAAAAACAACGTGTTTGGCGGCAAGCCGTCCCAAATGTCGCCAATTAAGGTGTCAAGTTTTTGGAGCGCTTGTGTTCGCGTCTTGTCGGCGACAATTTGCTCTTCTTCGCTCGGTTGTTCCTCTCGCGCGTGCGCGCGTTGCGCTTCGGCAGCCAGAACTTTGCTCAAGTCATGTAAATGGCCGAACACAGCTAATCCATTGCCATCTGACGGTGCGTTGACGGTGCTCAAGATGCAAGTTTTCACCTCGGCGTCGTTGTTTGCTTCAACGAGCTTTGCGCTTCCAGCGGGTAATCGACGACACAATGTCGGACTATCAATCATCACACATGAAACTTTTTGTGACGACAGCACATCGAACAAACCACCTCCTTCGGTCTCTACTTCCCCAAACGCCGGACCGTTGATGAACTTTAACAATGCGAGCTCCATCGTCGCGCGCGCATCCGCGACTGAGTCGTGCGAGCCTTCTTGGATTTTTCTTCCTAAAAATCTTTCCGTCAAATACCGAAGGGCGTTTCTATACGGTGCACCTCGCTTGTGAGGATACAACGCGCACGTATCAATGACATTGGCATGAATCATCTTCAATCGTTGTAGATCGTTCTCCAACGAATGACCGATTAAAATGGTCTCGCAAGGAATCATCTCCAAGAGCTCGCGCTGGACGTCTTGAATCGTCGTCGTCACGCCCTCCATCTGCTCTTTCGTAATTCCACTATGCTCGGTGTTGTAGTTTGTAATTGCCTTTGCCGGTTTTACTAATTTATCGTACACAATCTCACCGTCTTCCTTAACGATGGATACTCGCGTGAGCTCCAAGCCATCTTCGGTGTAGCACATTTCACAATCGAGCGCCAAGTACGGATAATAACCAGTCGCTCGTGCGATACCCTGCCCAGCAGGCTGCGTCGCAACGAAACCCTTCTCTAATTCTAACGACCCGTCGTCTTTCAGCGTCGGCAATGGGTACACCATGTCGCTCATGTCTTCCGCGGAGAGCGTAAAGTGCGCAGGCTTGAAAGCAAACGTACGTTTACACAAATCCTTAGCCTTGGTGCTCGCCTTAAACTTCTTCGCCTTTGCCGCCACCTCCGCAGACTGCTTCCCATGCACGGAATACATCAATGATTTACACAAAGTCATCCCCATAGATGTCGGATTGTCGCAAATCGTGCGTAAACCATCGCCGAGAGCTTTCTTCATTCGCCCGCACGTCGTCGCGCCGTCGTCGCACCATCGCTGATAATCCAACCCAGGCGCGAGAACAATCACCACGCGCTCAACCAAGGGCTTATTCCTCACAAACGCCCATCTTGGATTCACACATTCCTTCGCATCTTCCCTTATTAGCGTCCAAAGCGCCAATTCGTGTGCGTGCGAGAGCTTAAACGCGTGCGCGCTCTCTCGCTTCAGTTGCACCTCTGCGCGCGCGTCTGCACCGTAAATCGCCGCCCTCTCGGCGTTCCGTCTCGCGACTGCATCAATGAAAACATCATCACCACCACCTATCGCCCCCTCCTCCTCTCCACCATCACCCTCGCGCGCAGTCCCCATCGCGTCGTCCCCATCACCCGCCGTCCTCGCCACCGCGCCCCCATCATCACCGTCGTCATCGCCTCTCGCGCCCTCGCGCGGGCGTTTCCCGAGCACCGACGCGCGCGCGACGCCATCACCACCACCACCACCGTCGTCACCCATCGCCACACCCGCGCGCGCGCGACACTCGCGCCGCAATCCAACGCGGTCCGGGACGAGGTGCACACACAAAACGCCGTGCGAGGTCGATCGATGACTCGATCGGTGAAACGCACATCCATCGACATACAAAGTCTTTCGACGAAACGCGGCGAAAGCGACGAAAGCACGGTTGGTGCGATCACCCCACCGAACGCACCGAGGCGCGATCGGCGCGCGCGCGTCCGCACACACGACCGCGCGACGACCATGCAAGGCTACGGCGCGCCGCCGCCGCAGATGCATTACGCACAGTACGTTTCGTCGCGTATTTTCGCGCGCTCGATCGCGCGTGCGCGCGGTCGCGAGCGCGCGCACGGACGGGGACACGCCGACGGCTGGGGGCGCGCGCGAGGGATCGCGCGGACCGCGTGGGTGCGATCGCGATCTCGCGCGCGTGGGCGTCGCGCGTGCGCGGGGGTGGCGTCTCTCTCGCGCGTGATGTGTTGGAGACATATATCGCGCGTGTGTTGCGCCGGAGTGCGGGGCGTAGACGTGGTCGCGTGCGCGCGTAGGCGTGGGAATGCGCGCGCACGTCGCGTGGGGTGTGGATGGGCAATCCACGAATTGTGAATGGTTTCGTCGAGAGATTGCGTGGTTTTCGCACGTACGGGGATGGATGACGCGCGAGTATGGCGTATGAAGACTGACGTTTTGTGTTTCGCGTGTTTCGCGCACAGAGCTCCGGCGCAAGGACAACAAGGGAACTGGAAGGACACCTTGGCGGTGCCGCCACGCGACGAGCGCTATCGCACCGAGGATGTCACCGCGACTAAGGGGAATGAGTTTGAGGACTATTTTCTCAAGCGTGAACTTTTGATGGGCATCTTTGAAAAGGGTTTCGAAAGACCTTCACCGATTCAGGAAGAATCCATCCCGATTGCCTTGACTGGGCGCGATATTTTGGCGCGCGCTAAGAATGGCACGGGGAAGACGGCGGCATTTAGCATTCCGATTTTGGAAAAGGTGGACACGAGCAAGAATGTCATTCAATCTGTCATTCTCGTCCCCACGCGTGAATTGGCGTTGCAAACGAGCCAAGTATGCAAAGAACTTGGCAAGCACCTCGGTGTGCAAGTTATGGTTACCACTGGTGGTACGTCTTTGAAGGATGACATCATGCGCTTGCATCAGCCGGTGCACATTGTCGTCGCGACGCCCGGTCGCCTTGTCGATCTGGCGAGCAAGGGCGTTGCCAAGTTAGGTCAGGCCACCATGCTCGCTATGGATGAAGCCGACAAGCTCTTGTCACCGGAATTCCAACCCGTTATCGCACAAGTGATCAACTTTATGGCAAAGAATCGACAAATTCTGTTGTACTCTGCCACCTTCCCGGTCACGGTGAAGGATTTCAAGGACAAATACTTGCGCAAGCCATACGTCATCAACTTGATGGAAGAACTCACCCTCAAGGGTATCACCCAGTACTACGCATTCGTCGAAGAAAAGCAAAAGGTTCACTGCTTGAACACTCTCTTCAGCAAGCTTCAAATCAACCAATCCATCATTTTCTGCAACAGCGTCACTCGCGTTGAGTTGCTCGCTAGGAAAATCACTGAACTTGGCTACTCTTGCTTCTACATTCACGCCAAGATGATCCAGGCGCACCGTAACCGCGTCTTCCATGATTTCCGCAACGGCGCTTGCCGTAACTTGGTATCCTCGGATCTTTTTACCCGCGGTATCGATATTCAATCAGTCAACGTTGTCATCAACTTCGACTTCCCGAAGAACTCTGAAACTTACTTGCACAGAGTTGGTCGCTCTGGCCGTTTCGGTCACTTAGGTATCGCCGTCAACTTGATTACGTACGACGATCGCCTCAACCTGTTCCGCATCGAACAAGAATTGGGCACGGAGATTCAACAAATCCCGGCGCAAATCGATCCGAGCAAGTACTGCCGCTAAAATTTGCAGCGGCGTCCACTACGTGTGTGCGAGGCGAAACGCACGTGCGCTTACAGTGTTTTGAGAGAGTCAACTAGATGCGCGCGATCAATCACGCGTGTGTTTAGTCGATAGGTAGTAGCTTATTGGTGAGAGGTGTGCTAGAACAGTTGGTGCCAAAGGGCGCGACTGCTCTAGTAATTTTCGAGTCGGCGAGTGCTCGCCGGCATGTATATTAAAAATGGGGGCGGTGGAGAACTGGACGGGTTTGTTCTCGGAAAATTTTCAAGAAACTAAGATGAAACTGAAAGGAGTACATGCGAGCCGAAATATAAAAAAGGTGCCATGTACCACGAAAGAACTACTGAGCTTATCTCTGTGTCTCTTCCAACGAGACGTCGCGGAGTCACTAGTTCTAAGAAAGCGAAGCATTTGCTTCTGCCTCACGATACGCCAAGGAATAATTCACATGGCGACTTTTAGCACAACGACGAATGTCGTTGTACAATTCAAGATGCGAACGATGATGCATTGATTTACATCATCGTCGGTTCCCGTCATCTATCAAGCAACACTCCGGTTGGCAAGCACGCCACCAGACATGACGGAGAAATAAGCGGCGGGCTGTTTTTACACAACGGCTGTGCCTTGAACTCGAGCGCGTTTAAAAACGATTCTTTTAATATGAATCCAAATGACGTAATCGACTTAATCCATGATATTGATACAAAACTATATTATTCGTACTTCGCTATCGATAAAATTCTCACGAGGATTTCTTCCCATTCCAAATGGCTTCCCCGCTGGGCGTCATGAGCCAGTTGTCGTCGCACAACAAGCCTCTCGGAAGAATTTGGTGCCGATAACACGCGGAACATTGGTAACCCACTCGATTGGGAATGTAAGACGCAAATAAACCCCACTTGTCGCCACATCCGTGCTCTTTGGCGACTTCTACAAAGTGTTTAATTTCAGCCTCACTCCAGTCGCCGGAATTTTGCGTCTCGCCCGACACCAAGTGTCTATAGAAGTACGCGTTCGGATTCTTATACAGCATCCGTTGTGCGTATTCGCGCGCTGACTCGCCTTTCGCAGGCTTACGATCGAATTTCCCTCCTCCATTTTTAACCCACGCGTCTTCTGCGCTCTCTTCAATCCCGAGTTTCGCGCGAACGCCTTCTTCAATCCATCCGTGAAAACCATTCATCCGTGGACCAGGCTCGAGACCATTCTCGATGCAATACTCTTCACACGTCAAGTGCCGATGTAAACCCATGGCATCACTACCAATCGGTTTATCGTCATCGATCTCCGAATAAGACGTCGGCGCACCGCGAATTCGCGAACTCTTCCGAGCTGGCTCGCGCGGCGCCGGCGCGTCGACATTCTTTTTCCGATTTTTCCGAAACCCTTTACCCGCCGTCTTCGAGGATGTCGTGCTCGCCACGCGATGTAACTCTTTTGCGGCCAGCTGTACGGCTTCCAGACGCGTTTTATTCCGCGCGATTCGTTCCTACGCGCGTCAAAATCAAAATACACGCCGTGTCCTCAGTCAGTCTGCTCGAGCTGTCGTGTGGCGATTTCAAATTCACATCACATCATCAACCGCTCGTGCACTCACCTCGCGCTCGCGCTCGTACTGCGTCATGTCACAATCTCGCGCACGCTTTTGCGGTGTCGGCGTACGGCGTCGCACCGGTGTTGTCCTCGCCCCGGGCTCGCGAGCCGCACCCTTTGTCGGCGATGCGAAGTCAGCAGGAACGGGCGTTGTTCCGGTCTTTGGCGTCGTCGACGCGGACACAATCACGGTGCCGATATCGCCGTTGACTTCGAGAAGTACGCATCTCGAGGGTGACATGAATGACGGGATCGACGCGGCGTCGTACGTCGTCGATATCGGTGATACCGACATCGAGGCGTGGAGTCGCGCAGTGAGGCGCGAGCGCGCGTGTTCGTGTTACAACAATTTTCTCTACGTACTAGGTGATATGTGACGATAAAGCGCGACGAGGCTACTCATCCTGATCAGCTTTAACGTCGTCTACGGCGGATTCCACGGCGCTGTCGTTAAGCGCACAACACACCGCGGCTTTGTGATGGCCGCTATAGACTCTAATGGCTTCGCCCGTGGAACAATCCCACAGGCGGGCGGTGGTGTCAGATGACGCGGTGACCAAATATGCCGCGTCGACGCTAAATACACAATCCCAAACCCATCGCTGATGACCTTCGAGCACTCGCTCGAGTTTAAATTCATCTAGATTCCACAGTTTGATTGTTTTATCGCTCGATGTCGTCGCGAGCAGGCGGCAATCGGGCGAGAGCAAACATTTGAGCACGTACCCGTCGTGCGCTTGCAACTTGTGCAAAGGCTCAAAATGTGCCGTCGTTTTCGACCCAGGCTGCAACTTCCACACGTAGCACGTGCCTTTACTATTCCCCGCCACGACTAATGACCCATCACTCGCCACCGTGAGCGATTGCACCGCCGTACCGACCTCTGGAACCAACTCGCACGAGCACGCATTGGCGGTTAAGTCCCACACGCGTATGTTCCCATTCTGATCCGCGGACATTAATTCCGAGCCATTGGGATGAAGCACCACACTCGTCACCGCTCCTCGACTCTCATACTCACGCTGACACCCCCCCGCACGCAAATCCCAAATCTTCACCGTCCCATCTTCGCTCCCCGTGTACATCCACCGCCCGTGCTGCTCAAACCCAACCGCGGTGACGTTCCCCGTGTGCCCATCATACGACGACACCGGCTGCGGATTCGACGTATTCACCTCAAACAATCGTACGTGAGGGTTCCCAGCCGCGGCTAAATACTGCTTATCCGGCGTAATCTCGAGCTTATTCACTTGCGAATCGCCGTATTGCAGCGTGCGATAGCACACCCCGCGCGTGGCTTCCCAAAACCGAACCGTGTGGTCGTACCCCGCCGTCGCGAGCACCACCGACGGCGTCGGCATCGTCCGCGCCCGCGCGGCTTTCTAAATCCACGACGCACGCACGCACGCACGCACGCGACGCGGTGTGCGCACACGAGCACGTGACTCGACGGGATGGATGCCCGAATGCATGAATGAATCGCGACGACGACGCCATTTATCACGCGTGCGCGCACATCCATACGCGAACCCAGCGATCGACTATGTTTGAAAACCCTAAATCGCGTCGACCGATTCGTTCAAGGGACGAGTCATGACCAGGCCACGACCCCCTCGGGTACGATTTATTTTTATGAATACTCGCACCCAAACGTTTTTTGTCGACGGCGCGCCGCCGCCGTGATGGATAAAGCCATCATTCCATCCATCACCGCGCGCGTGTCGTCGGCAGAGCGACGCACGCGACGCAGGCATCCGCGAACGGCAGGCATGGCGAGCGAAGATCTTGATGCGCTGGAGCGCATGATTGCCGATCGCGAGCGCGCGCTCGTGGAGGAGCACGTGACGAGCGCGTTTACCGCGCTGCGGATCGCGTACGATGCGCGCGAGGTTCCCGATGGCGGCGCGATCGTGCTCGGATCGCCGGCACCGATCGTGGTCGATGGTGG
>Ga0222719_10004356_pt1 | contig 12415 bp, 25 predicted proteins | sample C33_34DmetaG_FD_165039 | JGI IMG/M metagenome (GOLD analysis project Ga0222719, IMG submission 165039) | Estuarine water microbial communities from San Francisco Bay, California, United States - C33_34D | ecosystem: Environmental > Aquatic > Marine > Unclassified | place: USA: California...
TAGGATGGGTTGCAAAAAAAGAACTTTTTGACTATATTAAGACAGAGAAAAAATGAAAATAAGTTTTATACAGCCCTCAAGAAATAACCTTAAGTACCTTAAATGGGCTTATGCAGCAATAAGAAAAAACCAAGGAGAACATCAGGCAGAGATCTGTGTAGCTGATGATTTTAGTAATGATGGTACCTGGGAATGGTGTCAGGAAATGATGGAAAAAGATCCCGATTTTAAAGCAATCAGAAATGAAGGACCTACTCGTTTAGGTCATACTATACTTTACGATAGACTGGTTAATGAAGTAGCAACAAGTGATGTTGCAATGATCTACCATGCCGATATGTATTTATGTCCTGGTGCTTTAGACTCTATTGAGAAACTAATTAAACCTGGTACTATCGTTTCTTTAACTAGAATTGAACCACCTTTACACCCTCCAGGACCAGAAAAAGTATTTGTAGACTGGGGTGCTACTGAACCTGAAGACTTTAACGAGGAGAAATTCCTTAACTGGTTTAATAACGATCTAGAGAAGAAAGAACCTACAGAAGGAATATTTGCTCCTTGGGCTTTCTATAGAAAAGATTTTCAAGAGATAGGAGGGCATGATCCATTATATGCTCCTCAATCAAAAGAGGATACAGATATCTTTAATCGATTTCAGTTGAATGGAATTAAAGTTTTACAAACTTGGGAAGGTTATGTTTACCATATGACCTGTAGAGGTTCTAGATTTAATCCACTATTAACAACACCAGGTCAAAACTCAAACGAATGGGAAGAGCAGAACGTTAGGTCAACTAGAAACTTCTTACGTAAGTGGGGTCATTTCTGTAAACATGATGCTATGTTAAAACCTATTATTCCTCCTAAGTATGATATCGAGTTTAGAATTACTAATTCAAACGCACAACTCCTAACCGTTTTAGAACCTTGGTGTAGTCGGATTAGTATTGATAATGAAAGTCTTATTCAAGAGTATATAGAAAAAGAACAGCCTAATACTAAAATTGATCTTAAGAGTAGAATAAATAATTCCAACATTCAAAGCGAGATCATAATTAGTATAAACGGTACATCTTTTAACAATCAAGACTTTCAGATTATACAACAGCTCTCAGAAATATTAAAGGATAGCGGAGAGGTAGGAGAGTTTGAATTAGGTAATTTACATATAAAAATCAATGCTTTAAATGAATATCAGAATGATCTGATTAAGTTGCAATTCTAACTTATTTATACTATATTTAGATCATGAAAAAGATTGATACGCCAATCTATCTTGAGATACTATTTGAGGACCCGGAAGATCTAAACCAAGATCTAGGAGAGATGTTTAATAGCTCGGACTTTAAGGAAAAGCTTAAAACCGAACTCTTTGATAGACTTAAGATGGCAATTGAAGAAAAGAGAACCAAGTTAGCATTATTTAGACTAACCTATTACGGTATTGATCTTTCAGTTAAGAGGAGTCAATATAAAAAGCTCCTAAATAAAGTATTAGAGATTTACCAGGAAGAGGAAGACTATTTAAAATGTGTTGAAATTAAAAACCTAATTGAGCAGATATGATTTACGGATTCTACAGCAAAAACGATAAGAAGAAAGAGGTTATCTTCAAAGAAAAGTTTAACTCTTTAGCAGCAGCGGTTAAGTTCTTTACTCAGTTAAAAAGACTTTCCCCTCATCAATTTAGTGAACTTTATTCAGTAACGGTTATAGACGAAGAATTAAGCAAAAGAGATGGATCCGATTGAAGCAATAACTAAAGCCTTAGAAGAGATGCTAGACATTAAACTCACTATTGAGGATATGTCCGATCTTTATCTAGATGAAGAAAAGAAGCTTTTTACTAAGATGATTAACCATCTTGAGAAGTTGACCGAGCATGAACATAAAGTATTTGAGACTTATAAAATTGATCTTTCAAGCATCACAGACCCTTACTGGGAAATGATTGAGGAATGTATCGGTTTTGCTCTCTCAAAAGAAGCTCAAGAATTAGTCTGGTGGTATATTCATGATAGAAAAAATGCCGCCGGTGAATTAATCGAATGGGAAGATGAGGATGGAACTCCTTATAAGTTTAACACCCCAGGAGATTTATATGAATTTATATTACATAAATTTAACGGAGTAGGATAATTATAAAATAAGTTATGATAATAAATTGTTACAAGTGCGGGGAACCAATTCCGGAAGGAAGGCTAAAAGCCATCCCCACAACCAAGGTATGTGTTGAGTGTTCAGGAGTATCTAAGAAGCGTTCGGTGACTATCACCGGAGGTGAAGGAGAAGATACCTACAATGACATCGTTATTATGTCCCAGAAAGAATACGAAGAATACTTCGGACCTGAAGGAGGCAGCACATCCTTACCAGACTGGGAGGATAGCTCGGATGAGGCCTAAACCGCTATCCAAGGATCAAATTCTGTCGGCAATCTCTAGGACTAAGTCCAATAGAGCAGCCGCCCGGTACCTCTCTGTCTCTTACCCTCATTACAAGAAATGGGCCAAGCTTTATACTGATGAAGCAACAGGGAAGGATCTTTTTGAACTTCATAAGAATCAGGCAGGTACCGGTATTCCTAAATTTTTACCTAAGAAAGGATTTAAAGGGGGAGTTTCTCTTGAAGATATTTTAGAAGGGAGAGCCTCTCCTGATTCCTTCACCCCGGCTAAATTAAAAGATAAATTAATTCATGAAGGGTATTTAGAAGAATGCTGCTCCCATTGCGGCTTTTCCGAACGACGGGTATTAGATTATCGAATGCCTTTACTTCTTCATTTTAAAGATAAGAATAAGAAGAATTACCGTTTGGAGAATCTTGATCTATGGTGTTATAACTGTTACTATCTTCATATAGGAGACATATTCAACAACAGGCAGATTCAAGGAATAGAAGATCATTTAACTATTTATAAGCAGGAGGAAAAACCTGATTGGGATCTTGATGAGTACCAAATAAAAAGACTTCAGGAGCTAGGATTAGCTGATAACGACGACGATCAAGAAGAAGATTATATAAGTAGAGTATGAAGCATAAAAAGCACGATAAGGTAGTCAAAGATTATAAAAGACAGAAGATGAAGGAAATGGATAGACTAGCTACCAAGCTTTTAAAGAATGATGAAAAGAACCAGAAGTTAAAAACTTACGATATTAAGAACCCTTTTAATTTATTTGATGATGATAGTCCCGCAGATAACAGCTAAATCAAAAGATGACTTTATTGAAAGAGTAAGGAGTGGAGATCTTGAATTAGCAAGAGCTATCATCAGGACTGTTATTAGGAACTTAAACGCTAAAGATCAAAACTTTATAGTAGCTGAGATAGCATTTGAAGACGATGGAGAAAGTTACGAATTAAGTTGCCATTCTGATGAATTTATCTTAACTTTAGAGAAGAACCTTAAAGTATTGATAGAAGCAGAAGCTTACGAGGAATGTACCAAAGTAGCTTCAGCTCTTAAATACCTTAAAAGTAATAATCAAAGTTATGATGTACAAATTTGACAAAGAACAGTTAACGTTCGTAAAAGACATTAAGAAGATTAAATTAATGATCTTAGGGCTTTTATGCCTATTACTATTGACCTTTCTAGCCGGTAGGTATTCTAAAGATGAAAAAGCAGCTCAACTTGAGTATGAAAAAGAATTAATCCTACTAAACCTTAAAGAGGAAAGAAACAAGTTTACAGAAGAGAAACTAATAGATCTTCTAAAAGAATTAAACGTTAAGTTTCCTCACATAGTACTAGCTCAGGCCAAGCTTGAATCAGGAAACTTTAAATCTAGAATCTTCAAGCATAACCATAATCTATTCGGTATGAAAGAAGCCCGGGTAAGAGTCAAGACTGCTAAAGGAACTAATCTCAATCATGCCTATTATGATAACTGGCAGGAGTCTGTTTACGACTATGCATTTTACCAATGCCGTTATATGTCAAGAGCAAGGACGGAAGCCGAATACTTCGCTGCCCTGGATGCATCTTATGCAGAGGCTAGAAACTATTCTGGTGCTTTAAAGACAATAATTAAAAGAGAAAATCTAAAAGAAGTATTTAAATAAAATGAAACATTCACACAGACAGAAACTTCAAGTTCTAAAAGTTTACATTGAAGACTTGCACAGCAGTAACAAAAAGAAACAAAGACAACCTCAGTGGCTAAAAGAGATCTTAGTTAAGAATGGGACAATCAAGTAAAGAAGATACATACGGGTTTGATTTTCCAGTTGAGAATTTTACCCAATTCTTCTTTTCTCTTGATGATGAGACCCTGGCACAGATTGCTTATACCTACCCTCAAGCGTTAAGGAATATGTGTGTTGCTCTAACTATTGACCAGCAGAGGTTGAGAGAGGAAATGCAAAAAAAGAAAAAGAAAAAGTTGCATTCCTGATTAAAAGTTCGTATATTAAGGTTATGAAATCAAAGGTTATATTTTCAAAAGTAAAAGGACTCCCTCTAAAAGAGAAGTTTAAGACAGCAAAGAAATTTATTAAAGAAGGCGATATCAAATCAGCTGATGTGATGCTAGATCTATGCATTGTCCATCTATCAAAAGAGACTTTAAATGAAGTTACAGAAATTAACGGAGTAGATATTAATCTATGGAAGACCAGAGTCTGGACAGCAGTTGAAAAAGCAGGGTTACTACCAGATTGATTATGAGCAATAAAGAGATACCAGAACTAGATCTACACGGAGTTAGGCATGAGGATGTTACTAAGGTGGTTGAAGAATGGGTCTTTTTATGGAGCTACAGAGTTAAAGGCTTTACTGGGAAAATTATAACCGGTAACAGCACAAAAATGAAAACATTAGTAACGGGTGTATTATCTAAGAATGATTTTTACTACCAGATAGCACCCGACAATTCAATTTTAGTAGACGGAAAACTATGAAAGACATTTCAGTAACAGTACCCTTAAGTGAGGCAGAGACTATTACCATCGCCGGTACTTTAGCTCAGTTTGATATTACGAACCAGGCTGACTCAGGATCAAGAGGAACCATCGGACGCTTTGAAGGAGGAAAATGGTTCTTTGACTCTCCGAATCAAGAGAGACTATTCTTTAATTTGTTTAATTCTCATCGAGAGGATTTCCATATGGCAGTTGAATTTTTTAGAGCACAAGCAAAATGAAAGTAGAATATACAAATCGCTATAACGACACCTACACCTTCACTCTTCAAGAGGATGGTGATATCTTATGGGAAGGTGAATTTAAGCATTGCCGTTTTGGCTGGCCTAATGTTTATAAAGATGCTTATCAGCAGTACTGTAAAGACATCGGAAGTAAAGGAGGTCATCCAATGTATAAAGATACTTTTACTGAGGAAGTACATTCAGGTACGTATGCTGATGCCGGTCATTGGATACCCTCAGAGATAAATGAAAAGTATGCTTCCTTAGTATATTCAGATACTAAAAAAATAAGTATGGTTGATCCTTCAGGCGGTCCTTATATTGCATCTGATATGGATATGAAATATGTAGATGAGGCATTTAAAGGAAGAATAGTTAGATCATTCGTACGTAAAGAAACAGGTTACCTAATTCAGACTTATGGTGAGTTTGATCATTTACAAGATAGAGACATTATAGGAGGAATAATTTAAATGAACAATCTTGATAAACAGTATAAAGAATTACTATCAACAATCCTAACACACGGGGTTGAGAAAAAAGATAGAACAGGGACAGGAACTAAAAGCTTATTTGGGTATACCATCAGACACAATATGCAGGATGGGTTTCCATTACTAACTACCAAGAAAATGGCATTCAAGACTATGGTAACTGAGCTGTTATGGTTTTTAAAAGGAGATACCAACATTAAATACTTGGTTGATAATGGATGTAACATTTGGAATGGTGATGCATATAAGGCTTACGTAAGCTATGTTAATCAGGAATGGAAGGATGGTTGTATAAATGAACTATTTGAAGACGGTTTGGTTATAGAAGCATCAAATGATGAAAAGAGTATAGATTACAGAAAGCTAACCCAAGAAGAATTTATTGAAAAAATTAAAACCAATAACGAGTTTGCTAAAGAGTGGGGTGAATTAGGACCAATTTACGGTAAGCAATGGAGAAGGTGGACTGAATATTACACTGCAAAATTTAATAATGGTAGTCCAAGGGTGATTGAAAGAACATTAGACCAAATTGAGAAGTTGATCAAAAACCTTAAAACAAATCCAGACTCAAGACGGCTAATGGTTTCTGCTTGGAACGTAAGTGACGTAGATGATATGGTTCTTCCTCCTTGTCATTATGGTTTCCAAGTTTATACAAGAGAAGAGAATGGAAAGCGTTATATTTCTCTAATGTGGAATCAAAGAAGTGTCGATACTTTCTTAGGATTACCGTTTAATATAGCATCTTATGGTTTATTATTAGAAATGATTGCTAAAGAAGTAAATATGATTCCTGATCAGTTGATTGGCAATTTAGGAGACACCCACCTTTACTTAAATCATATTGAACAAGCAGAGGAGCAAATAGACAGAGAACCATTTGAACTACCTAAGCTGATTATAAATGATGAGTTTTGGAATCCTGATGTGAGTATATTAGATACACAACAAATCCACCATATGCAAGTAGATGATTTTACTTTAGATGGATACCAATCACATCCGGCAATCAAAGCACCTTTGAGCAATTAGAACTTGCTTCTTTAAAAGATTGTTCGTATCTTTAGTACATGGGAGAAAAAAGAGGTAATACTGGCAAGCTTAAATACGATTTTAATACTGCCTGGGTCTGTGAAGTTCAATTCAATAACGGTAAGTGGTACCGGATAATTGAAAGAGACTTTAGATCGTTTAATGGTCCTAGAAGATTGACTATTCCTAATGAAGCAGTCTTAGGAAGATTTGATGTAGGATCAGAGACTATTGAGTATGAAGGACCTTACTACTTCTGGAATACTAATACTGAGTATGACCCAGATAAGCAACCTAAAGGAGAGATCATTCAGCAAGAAGGTAAAGAAAGACAGCAGGCAGAACGAACATCAGTTGCCGGCTTATAAAAAAGTAATTATATTTAAATTATGGATCAAAAAATATTTTCAGACGGTCTTGAGTTAGCAGGTCTAGGATTTGCAAATGGCAAGGCACCCGGTTATCCATTCACCGAGAAAGAGAAATGGGCAATGATTGATGAAGCAGCAGAAGCTTATGGCAAATTCCTAGATGCACTTAAATGTGATTGGAGGAATGATCCTAATTCAGCAGAGACTCCAAAAAGGGTTGCTAAGGCTTATGTCCTTGATTTATGGAGAGGACGTTATGACTTGATGGATAATGTTACTGCATTCCCTTCCGATGGATATACCGGGATGGTATTTGAAGGTAATATTCCTATTACGTCTATGTGTTCGCATCACCACCAAACTATTCAGGGACGAGTTCATATTGGATATGTTCCAAGTAAGGAAGGTAAGGTGATTGGTTTATCAAAGCTTAATAGAATAGTTGAATACTTCGGACGTCGAGGCTCTATTCAGGAGCAGTATACAGTAGCCGTTCATAATGCAGTAGATAAGATCTGTGAAGGAAACATTGGAGTGGCAGTAATGGTAGAAGCAACCCATAATTGTGTATCATGCAGAGGGGTTAAGCATTCAGGAGCGTCAATGAAGACTTCAAAGTTATCCGGATGCTTTATGGAAGAAGATTCGGCAAGAGCAGAGTTTTATGAATTTGTGAAAGGGTATGCGTGCAAGTAAGCAGGGGCGCAGAGGGGGCTTTTAATCTCCAAAAGGCGGCTCGCGAATTCTCACCATATATATAGTTTATGACAGAACTGTTCAGACATCTAACCGGGGCTTGTATGGAGCCCCATCACCCATCTCTATTGACCTTATTAGTGTCCGGGGTGGCATCTTTACCGATTCTTTCTTATCTTAAGGGTAAACTTAGAAAAACTAAATGATTAAAATAGCACACGAATCTCCGATCTCTATCTTTCCTCAGGTTCAGTCTTGGACGGACTATGATTATGCCCTAGTGCATCTCTTTGAAGAGTCGCCGGAGTACTTGGACCACTTTAAAAAGGCCCTGGCCGGCGGTCGGGAGGTCATCCTAGATAACTCAATCTTTGAATTAGGAGAGTCTTTTGACATGAAAAAATTCGCCGATTGGACTACCGAGTTAAAACCTACCTGGTATATCATTCCGGATGCGTTAGAGGATTCTCTTCAAACGAGAATGAATGCCGTTGAATGGAATACACATTACCGGGAAAAGGTTCCTGGGAAATGTATAGGCGTGGTTCAGGGTCGGACCTATCAAGATATAATTGATTGTTATCAATTCTTGGATAAAGAAATAGACGTTGATATGATCGCCATATCATTTGACTATTCATACTATGAGACCGAGAGTCCTCATGAGAATAAACTAGTATCTTGGATGCTTGGGAGGATCAACCTACTACATAGAATGTATAGAGAGGGTTATCTTAATGAGAAGAAACCTCATCACCTGCTTGGATGTGCATTACCTCAAGAAGGTCTGTTCTATCGCGATCTAGATTTTATCTATTCAATGGATACTTCCAATCCGGTAGTTCACGGCATCAAAGGTATTCCTTATATTCAAGGACAGGGTTTGTGGTCTAAAGAGTCACAGAAGTTATTTGAGATGATCAATCACCCTAAGGAAGATTCAATGCTTCCTCTGGTATCTCAAAATGTTGAAGACTTTAGAAAATTTTGGAACGGATGAAATGGATAGCATTCTTTTCGCAGACCGGGTCTGAGATTGTTGAAATCTCGCGACGGTTAAACCGAGAGCCGGATATGATTGTGACTAACAATCGTCCGGTCCATCTTCGTAAGTTCCATCCTGAGATATTAAAGATGGGTTCGGCCTTGGGTATAACACCGAATAAACCTGATGTAATAGACTATCTACAGAACCTAAGACATCTACCGGGAGACCCTGATCAAACCCTGGTAACCCTACATGGATGGTTGAGGATAGTACCTAAAGAGGTTACGGATCTATATGAGAACGTTTTTAACGGTCATCCTGGTCTAATCTCGCGATATCCCGAACTAAAGGGTAAAGATCCTCAGATGAAAGCCTGGGAGTTAAACTTAGATACTTCCGGGTGTGTTATCCATGAGGTAACCGAAGAATTAGACGATGGGTTTATTATCTCAGAAAAAGAAATACCTATCAGGAATCTTACCTTGGATCAGTTATTTGAAAACCTTCATAAGACCTCTATTAACTTATGGGTAGATTTTCTTTCAGAGAAGTTGTCTAAATGAATCTAAGTTCTTATCTTTAGTCTAAATGAAAGTATCTTTTACAGGAGCTCAATCAACGGGTAAGACTACTCTACTGGAGGCTGTTAAGTCTAATGAAGACTTTAGGTTTAAGTATGAGTTTATCGATGAGATTACTCGTCGGATGCAGAAGAAAGGTCTTAAGATTAATGAAGCAGGAGGGAATACTACTCAGTTATTAATTATGAATGAGCATATAAAGAATCTACTTTATGAAAATGCTATCATGGATCGATGTGCAATCGATGGAGTGGTTTATACTCATTGGCTTTATAAACAGAATAAAGTTGAGAAGTGGGTCTGGGATTACTCTGTTAATGTTTTTACTCATTATGTCAATAATTATGATATAATCTTTTATCTCAAGCCTGAGTTTGATATAGTTGATGATGGGGTTAGATCTGTGGATGTTAGTTTTAGAGATGAGATCGTTGAGTTGTTTGATCGTTATATTAAACATGTAAGGATACCTGTTATAACACTATCAGGTACTGTAGAAGAGAGATTAAATAAGTTTTATAGTACAATAAAAGAATATGAGCAATAATAATCAAAATGCAGTTGTAGAAATTGCCGGCAAGCATCTAGGTAAAGTCGGCGGGGAAGGTTATAAAGCAACCTACGACCCTGAACTCCTAGTGGCAATTCCTCGTCATCTTAATAGAGAGGCTTATGGTATTAAAGAAGGCGATCTTCCTTTTATCGGAGGTGATGTCTGGAATGCTTATGAAGTATCGGCAATCACTACCAAAGGCTTACCTGTTGCAGGTATGATGAAGATTTGGTGCCCGGCTGATTCACCGTTACACGTGGAATCTAAGTCGATCAAACTATATCTTAACTCGTTTAACATGACCAAACTTGGTGATACTGCCGATGAATGTGCACGTTTACTTGAGCAAACAGTTATGGAAGACTTAAGTTCTACCTTGCATACGGAGGTTAGATGCCGGTTTTTTAACAAGTTAGGTACACCGGAAATATCAATGGAAGATCAAGGATTTGATTCTTTAGATGCTTTGGTTGAGCTTGATGAAATCGAATTCGATACCTACCATTCAGATTCTTCTCAGTTAAAAATCGCTGAAGTATTAGATGAGAATGAGGTAGTAATGATTCATTCAGACTTGTTACGTTCTAATTGCCGTGTAACTAATCAGCCTGATTGGGGTGATGTATTTATCCATATGGAGGGTAAGAATATGCCTGACTTTGATTCAATAGCTAAGTATATTGTATCTCACCGTCAGGTAAGCCATTTCCATGAAGAGATTTGTGAGATGGTATTTACTCACTTGAATGAAGCTTATGATCCTGAGAAGCTGATGGTGGCTTGTTTATATACCCGAAGAGGAGGTTTGGATATTAATCCTATCAGAGCAACTCACGGAGATATGATTCCTTCATTCTTTTCAGCAATGGATGTTAGACTAAGTAAAACTTTAAGACAATAAAAATATATTACTATGACAGATTTAATTACCGGATTGGTCTTTGCAACAGTATTAGTTCTAGTTGGAGCTTTGCTAGTGAATCATTCCAAAAAAAGTAGAGAGGCGATGTTAGAAGAAATGGACCGCCTCGAAAAATTAGAAGAAGAACAAGCCAAAGCAGAAGCTGAAGCAAAAGCAAAGAAAGCAAAAGCTGAGCCTAAAGATGCCAAGCCTGCTCCTAAGAAAAGACGCGGACGTCCTAAGAAGAGTAATGGCAAAAAAGAAATGGACTAAGAAGACAGTCCTAAAAAATAAGCCGCGTAAGTACAAAATCGGTGATACGGTCGTGGTGGATTTCAATGGAGAGATTCACTCGGCCGAAATCATTGACCTTTACCAGCCTCAAGATTATCCAATCAGATGGGCTTACAGAGTCAGGCTAGCCGATGGCTATACTGTTCCTTTTGTTGGAATAAAAAATACAGAAAAGTTTTGTAACATAGTTGCTTAATTGCAATCTAGTTCGTATCTTTATACTGTATTTAAGAAAAAGAGTTATGAAATTTTTAACGAAAGAAGAAATCCAACAAAAGGCACCAGCAGTAGCCTCAACCCAAGCTGCCTCTAACGTATCTGATAAGTACGTTCATGTACCGACGATGGAGCTTGTTGACGATATGGCCAAGTTAGGCTGGGGAGTATCTGATGTTAAGCAGGTTGGCTCTAAAAAGGGTCTAAGCAAGTTTAAAAAACATTTGGTTACTTTCCGTAACGAGAGTATCGTTATTAAAGGAGACGATGGAGAGACTGTTTATCCGCAGATTCTTTTAACTAACTCACATGACGGGTTATCATCATTCCAGTTCCGTGCCGGTCTTTTCCGTCTGGTATGTTCAAATGGATTGGTAATTGCAACTGAAGACTTCGGTCAGATGCGTATCCGACATAAAGGATATTCGTTTGAGGAACTTAAGAAGACGGTTATGGAGCTTGTTGAAGAGCTACCGGTTACTGTTGAGACTCTGAATAAGTTTAGAGAGGTTGTTTTATCTGATCAGCAGAAGCATGAATTAGCTATGAAGGCAATCGGTATTCGTTTTGGAGAAAATGGAGCCGAGGTTGACGTTCAAGAGATTCTAAAGCCTGTTCGTAAGGAGGATGAAGGTTCTGATCTTTGGACTGTGTTTAATGTGATTCAGGAAAAGATGGTTCAAGGTAAGTTTAAATATAAGACTATCAAAGGTCGTAATAAGACTGCCCGGACTATCAAGAATTTTAATCGTGATGTGAAGCTTAATGAAGAGCTTTACCAATTAGCAGAGTCGTTTATCTAAATCTAACGGGGCCTTCGGGCCCCTTTTTTAAGTACAATGAAAAATCTTTTAACAGGCATAATATTATTCGTTATAGGTCAATCAATGATCTGGTATCAAACTAATGGGCAGTTTGTCTGGGAATCTTTTAAGAAGAATCCGTTTTTACTTGCTTTAGGTTTTGGAACTTTGATATCTTATATCTTAATTTATGCAACCAGGTATACGGTTGAATACTTCGACGGTATGTTATGGCCGGGAAGATTTATTGCTTTCGGTTCCGGGATAGTTGCTTATGCTGTTCTGACTTGGTTTTACCTAGGAGAAGGTTTTAATATGAAGACAATAGT
>Ga0222719_10004357_pt1 | contig 12414 bp, 7 predicted proteins | sample C33_34DmetaG_FD_165039 | JGI IMG/M metagenome (GOLD analysis project Ga0222719, IMG submission 165039) | Estuarine water microbial communities from San Francisco Bay, California, United States - C33_34D | ecosystem: Environmental > Aquatic > Marine > Unclassified | place: USA: California...
GAATTGTTAGGTGAAATAGAAACACCTGATACAGTAGAAAAAGCAGAAGCAGATATAGTGCCTGATAATATAAGTCAATTAGAAACTGAATTTGAAACTAGACCAGTATTACAAAATGAAGAAATATTACAAGATGGAAAATATATTAAAGGATCTATTAGAGAAGGACAGGTTAATAGACAAGATAAAATATTAATTGAAAGCATAGATGATTTTGCAAACTATTCACAAATTGCACGTACTGGTGATATTGAAGTAATAAGAGTATTAGGTGAAGGTGGAATTAGAAGTACAAAAGAAATTGGTTTTACTGATGATAACCAGTTATATATTTGGCACGGAGTTGATGACACTTATGAATATGTTGATCCAAAAAATAAAATAGCATTAAAAAAATTTTTAAATGAAAATGGATTAATGGATCCATTAAAAAATAAAGAATTGTATCTTCCTGTAAGTAGAAAAGTAGATGAAGAAATATTAACAAGAGAAGAAATACTAAAAATACAAAACACGCCTACAAGTTTAGAAGATGATGTAGCAGAAGTTAACAATGATTTTGTATACGAGAAATTTAAAGATCGTCAGAACACAGCAGACAATGTAATTTTTAAAGAAGCAAAAAATGGAGAAGTAGAATTACTTGTTATTAAACGTAAACGTGGTCCACATAGAGATTTGTTTGCTTTGCCAGGAGGTATAGTTGAAGCAGACTTGCCTGATGAGAAAGTAATTAAATCAGTAGTAGATCCTAACTTTGTGAATTTACATGAGACATTATTTAGTATTGATGGTGAAATGTTACCAGTTGATTATGAAAAGTTAGAAGCGTCAAGAGTATTTGGTATTGAAGCATTACGTGAAGCAGTCGAAGAAGTTGGATTGGATCCTAAATATATAGATATGACATCAATACTTCCAATAAAATACAACAGATATGATTGGGACGCTAGAGCAGCAAACGGAGTAAACGTTGGTGGTGCATTAATTATGATTAAAGATATAGAATCTATTGAAATTGTTGATGGAAGAAGCACAGTAGTTGACACAGATGTTTGGTCTCCTAAAGCTGCAGATGACGCAGTAGCTTATCAATGGATAAAACTAGATGATGTAATTGATGGAACAGTAGAATTAGCATTTGGACATACAGAGTTTGTTCACGACGCACTTAAAATGTCATTAAGGTCTGGTTATTTAAATAGATCGACACGTGAAAAAATTTTTAAAGGTTCAGCTATATACGATTATGATGATTTAACTTCTATAAAAGAACAAGTAGAAAATAGTATTAAACGTAACGTAAACATAATAAAAGGTAGCAACGAGGTAAGACAAAATAATGGTCAACCTGTAATTCCTATCGAAGGCAACAACATGATCGATCGTAAAAATAAAGCTATGATCGATAGTATAAGACAGGTAGGAAAAGTAAATGTAGGTGATGGTGTTAGTTTTACTGCTATTGATCAAATGAAACCTGATTTTATATTTATTGATGTGTTAAGAACGGCAGTAGAAAATGGACCTATAGGTTTTGAGTTTACTAATGCAGATATTGAAGGAGATGTACTTCAATCAAGACATCCTGAATATACAAATACTTACCATAAATCAATACAATTAAACGATAACGGTAAAAAACGTATGACGGAGATAATTAAAGATTTTACATCACGTTCTTATGATAGTATTTTAAAAAAGAAAATTAACGAAGGCATGCTAATTAGTCCAGTAGTAGCTGAAATGAAAAAAAATGCAGACAAAATTATTTATAGTGCCGAATTTGAAACAATTATGTATGAAACGTTTGATCGTCTTATAGTTGCAGATTCAGATGATGGTGAATATTTATTTATAAAATCAGATACTGAAGCTGCATTATATTCATATTTAGATCCTAGAAATACAATGATTGAAAAAAAAGGATTGGAAGCAGCAACTGATGACATTGTAGAATTTATGAAAATTAATTATCCTAAAGCAGGAAATGCGATGGAGTCAATTAGAAATACAAATAAAGTATTTTACAATAACACATTTCCTGAAGAAATATATATCCCTGCATGGGAATACTATAAGAACAATTCTAATGATATGCCACAAGCTATGCTTGATACACAGAAACTAGTTAGAACTGCAGACGGTAATTTAAGTGGGATGGTTTATCACGGCGCTAATGGTCTAAATGCTAAAGGTAGAAAAGTTTTAGACATACTACAAACATATTTACCTGCTACTAATGTTGGAACAACAGCACCTATGGTGGAATTTGAAAATACTATGAAAGGATTTTTAAATCGTATTACGTACGAAAATAATATTGATTGGTTAGATCCTACTAAATATAGATCACAACAGTTGCGTCTTAATTATATGTATACAACATCTAATCCATTTCTTGCAGCTTCATATGCAGTAGGTGGTAATAATGCAGGTAAAATTGGTGCTTCAAATAGAGAAGTATATGACGCAATATATCAGATAATAAATCACAAAGATATTATAGATGTAGATGATACAGATTTAATAGATATGATGAATCGTGATTTACGTGAGATTGGTTTAGAAGTAGTAATAAATCCTACAGATGGGAATTATTTAAAAAGTGTAACTAATGAAAATACATTGTTAATTGATCCAGGTATCATGCAAATAAAATTTAATGCAGAACCTAATTCAATATTGCATACAGACATGCCAATTATAAGACAGTTAAATAATCCTAACGTACCTACTTTATTACAAAACATTATTAAAAATGCTAAACCTGAAAATATACTTACAGGAGAATCATTAGATTTTCTAATAAACGAAATATACAAACAAAGCACGAGAGATTCATTCTTTATTAAAACAGCAAGTGCTGATACAAACGTTACTGAAAAATTAAAAAATGCTTTTAAAGAGGGACCTGAACGTGAAACTATAAGAAAATATTATCAGAACCTTATGAGTAGTGACACAAGAATGTCAGAGATTATAAAAGACATAGTACAAGGTAAAGGCGAAAAAACATATAACTTTAGTAACATGCAAAAACTTATGGCAGGCACTATAAGACCAAACGTAGCAATTTCACCCGATCTTTTAAATACAGCTAATGAATATGTAGCGGTAGATGATATAAATATAGCTAATTCTGATACTAAAATGGTAACACCTGAATGGTATCATAATCAACGTACTACACCAGGACATGTATTGTTTACTAAATATGCAAATGATTCTTTTGTACAAGACAGAATAACTTTTAAACAAATGTTTGAGTTTGCTAACACAGTAGATCCTGCAACACTTGGATCATTTCAAGCAGTAGGAGAATTATTGTTTGTTCAAAGTTTAAATGAATATTTATCTGACAAACCTGAACTAGCAGAACAATTTTTTAAAGATTTCAAAATAGAAATTGGATACGACTATATACAAAGGGGAGATAGAGGTATTGCTACAGCTGATGACATACTACAAGACATGTATATTTACGGTGATATAGTTAGACAAAAACACAATCAAAGATACGTTGCTAAAGGCAAGGGTGACTTTAATGATTTTAATCCTAATGCAAACGATCCAAAGAAAAAGACACAAGACATAGTTTTTGAATCACTTAATTTTAAAGATGGAGATAAAGATTTAATTAATTATTTAAATGAAGTTAACGGATTAACAACAAGCACTCCAATACCAGGAGGCAATCCTGAAAAATACGCTGACATTGCATTACTTAAATCTTTATCAGAAAGCGGTATAGAGATAGTTGCAGGTACAGGCGGTGGTCGTGTAAGAAATAATTTTCATGATGTGTTTGGAATAGTAGATCCAGGAGATAAATTTGGAACAGGAGTACCAAGAAAAACACTTTACGAAATTAAAGCAACTGAATTAGACGAAGATACTTTACTTTTACTCGACGATATAAATATGGGTTTAACCAGTTTCAATGATCTTGATGATAGAAGTATAAAACAAATTTCTGAATTTGTACCTATAGAGACAATTATGCAAAATGAAGAACTTACAGATATAAAGAAACAACAGTATTTAAAATTGTATAGTGATCTAAACATTAATGATGAGAGGTTTTATAGTTTAGATGAAATAAATCCTACAGCACTTGATGGTGCTTATTTACAAAACTTTGATGTGCTTAGAGAACTTATTGCACAGCAATCTTTATTTGGAGATGTTGATAAGTTAGCTGCACAAAACCAAGCAACAAAAGTTATGGAACAATTCTTTGCACAAGTACCTGAAGAGAAGATAGCAAGCACAGCAGCAAGAAATGGTTTCCTACAAACACTAGGTTATAGTTTAGATTTGTTTGACGCTGCTGTATTAGCGCCAGTTATGCTAGATATGCTTATATCAAAGACAACAGGTGTAGGTAAAGCTACTGAAACTATAGGTGGTACAGTAGCAGATGTTGCACAAGACATTTATGATCCAAGCAAAACTGACACAATTTTTGAAAAGACATATGGATCTCCTGAAGATCCAGGTACCTTAGCAGGTGTTACAAGTTATGCATTTGATATATATAAAGAAGCAGCTAATCCGTTAGTTGAAGAAGCAAAAAATAATATGATACTCGGACCAATGTTTGATAGTATTAAAGAAGGTGCTATATCAGCATTAGATACTGTCAAAGATGGATTCGGTATGAACGATTGGATATATAACGTTAAGCGTGATATGTACGTGGCTAGTAAACTAAAAGAAAAAGGATATAATGGTAAGAATAGAACTATACCATCAGGACTTGTTTCATTACTTGAATCAGAATATGAAGCAGGTATGCCACAACTCGAAGATAAATATGGTAGAACATTAGATGTTGCTGACAGTTCTAATTTTCCTAAGTACAATCCAGGTAGGAGATAATATGTTTGACGCAAGAAGTTTTCCAGTTATAGAAGGTGGTGGTACATATCCTTCTATACAATATAGAGAAGACGGTATAGGTTTAGTTGATCCTAATAGAGTATATGAAGCTATGATAAATTACAGAAACTCTAATGCTAGGGATTTAAATAAACGTAAAAAAGTAGCATGGTATGAAAACGGCAAAGACGTGGCAGATGAATTACTAACAGTATTTGGTGTTGAGAGTGCAGATAATCGTACAAAAGATGGTGAGATTTTAAATATAAACAGAGTACCTTACAACGCACACGCTGAATATAACGTGCCAGGTAGTGGTGAGAGTTACGGCATAATGCAGATAGACGTCAGTGGTGATAATAAAACTTATGTAATGATGGCAATGGATAAAAAGTATGCAGAGGAAATAGATAAAGCTACTACAGTTACTGAACGTAATGAAATAGGTGCAAGATTATTTGAAGAGAATAGAGATGAAGCCATAGGTTTCCTAAAGGATATTAATAATATAGATAAACATATGATTATTGCAGGCACAATATTTAACGACAACGGTTTGGAAGGTTGGAAGGCATATACTAATTACAAAAATGGTAATGATCAAGGTTTTAAAGATCTATATGAATCAGTACAATCAGCTAATGAGCAACGTGTGTACAGTACTTGGGATCAGGATCTTATGCGTGAGAACCGTAAGAACACGTCAGACATGTTACGTATATTGGAAATGAGAGGGAAAATGCCTGTTAATATAGAAGATAGAGCAAAAACTTTAATAGACGCATATGTAACTTTAAAAAGACAGAATGCAGATATGACTGATTTTGCTGATAAAAAAATAGAAAAACTAAAACCATTTGCAGGGATATATGGCAGCTAATTTAATACCACAGTTACCAAGCGATACACAAGTTTGGCAAGAAATAAATGAGTCAGGTCAGTCAATATATTATCTTGTTTATAAATTACCACAAGAGGCAGCAGATCTATCACCAGGTTTAGAAAACTTTACATTTAGATACAAAGTAAAAGACTTAAAACAAATAGCAGCTACAGGTAATGTAACTCCTGATGTTGTTGTAACAAAGAATGGTGAAGTCTATTCTACAGAAGGTAGTTCAAACATTACTGTTGATGACTATACAAACAGTTTTTATTTTGGTGATCATACTCAACTAGCAGCTATACATGGTGGTATGGAAGCAGGTGCAGTTGGTTATGAATATTTTATAGAAGCATTAGAACAAGAAGCTAAATACAAACCATACATATTTAGTAAGAATGCAGCAGGACAGTATGATTATCTCGCCGTTGCATTAGAAGCAGCTAAAGAAGGTAGGACAGCTAGAGAATCAGAACTAGCACAGACAACTTGGTGGAAGACACATACAGCACAAGAGAGAATACAGATGAATGCTGCACATGCAGATCCTGCTACATTTAGTCAACAAGGTATTAAAACAAGAGAAGATATTATTGGCAGGATGTTGTCAGCAGGATTAACAACATTAGATCCTGCAGTCATTGACGCTATTACACAAAAAGCACAGTATGGTATGTTTGATGACGCAGATATAACTAACACAATTAACAAACTAGCTAATCCTTTAATTAGATTTACATTAGATCCTGAAGTTAAAGCTGCATTAGAAGGTAAGACTTTAGAAACTATAGAACTTACAAGACAAGTAGAGAATACAATTAACTCAATACTTGGTCCTGGTACAGCAGATAACTTTAACTTAGAACAATTAACTGCAGATTATGCAGATAATCCTACAGCTTTTACACAAGACTTTTTACCTAAGTTACAAGATCAGTTTCAAGCAACATATACACAATACAAAGGTACTAACGTTAAAGGATATGAAGAAATAGCACCAAGTTTAAGAAGTGAATGGGTAAGCATAACAGGACAAAGAGCAGACGAAACCACTGCACAATGGAAACAGTTTGCTGCTACTAATGATATAGCAGAACGTAAAGATATAGCATTCGCAGCAGCAGCAGAGCTAGGTACACAAGCATATAGAGATAAAGTAATTGCTGATTTAGAAAACAACTTTGGTAAAGCAGGTGCGCGTGCTACAGGAGGAGGATCGTTTAGATGAGTATACTTGCTAGGTTAGTAGATTTTTTACCTGAAGAAGATAGACAAGCTATTGCAGCTGCAAGACAAACTGGTCCATCAGCTGTTGCAGCAGGACCTGCAACAATGGCTAATGATAGACCATCAGAAGTAGAAATAGAAGCTATTGCAGATCGATACGTAGCTGAACAAGCAGCAGCTGAAGAAGTAGTACCACCTGCAGTAGTAGTACCACCAGTAGAAGAACCACCAGTAGAAGAACCAGGTAGTGCAGATACAGGTAGTGTAGTTACAAGTAATAATGTCACAAGTGATGAAACTGTTGTAGAAAATGGAAGGTTACTTGTTTACTCTATTACTAGGGACGCTAATGGCAATATAGTTAGTAGAACATTTTTAAAAGATCTTGGACCAACAGGCGGAGGAGGAAGCGGTGGAGGAGAAGCACCACCAGTACCAGGAGATCCTGTAGAAAAATTTAATGTCAAAGAATTTGCACAAGCCAACTATGGTTTTCTAGGTCAAGAACTATTAGATCTATTTATAGATGAATACAATGTTAATGGTGGTGACGCAGATGAAGCACTAAGAGGTATGCGTACTACACAAGCATACAAAGATAGGTTTCCTGGAATCTTTAGAGAAGATGGTACAACACTTAGGATAGAGAGTAATACACCTGAATTAGATTACATAAAAATTAAAGAGGATTACAGAACATACTTAGAAGATTACAATTTGAATCCTGATTACTTTGAAAACCAAATGACAGACTTGTTTACTAATGACGTAGATCCTAGTACTTTTGCTAACAGATTAGAGACTGCATATACATCCTTGTTTACACAGTTTGACGCTGTTAAACAATACTACGTACAAAACTATCCTGGTGTATTTCCTACAACAGATGATCTAACTGATGAAGCTATATTTGCTTCTTTTATAAGTGAAGATATATCTTCTGACATAATAGAACAAAGAGTCAAGGTATCACAAATAGGTGGTGCATTTAAAGAAGAAGATTTAACTATATCTGCAGATCAAGCACAACGTTTAGTTAGTGCAGGACTTAGCGGTACAGGTGCGCAACAGATAGCACAAAGAGCAGAAGCTAGGTTACCTAGATTACAACGACTTGCTAAAAGATTTACAGGTAGAGAAGACATCTTTGGTCTATCAGAATTTATTGAATCAGAAGTCTTCGGTGAAGGTACAGCAGCACAACTAGAAGAGAGACTAGAAGCAGAACAAGCGTCAGTCTTTACAAGAGCTGAAGGCGCAGCTGCTACACAAGCAGGTGTGACAGGATTAGTTGAGCAATAGTCTAAGTATTAAAAAAATCTAATATCAGCTATTTTATGTGTTATAATAATCTTATTGGCGTGGTCAGTATCCGCCAAGTAAATAATAGATCGACACTCTAGCTTAGGGTTCCTACGTCCTAGCTACGTAATAAATTCGTAGAGGTGTTGTATGCGTATGTTGCAGCGCCGATTCAACATGTAATTAAATTTTGTAACCACTCCCAATATGTACCACACCTTATTGGAGAATAGTGTAATCGTGTGAGAAATGGAGAATATCAATGACAGACGAGCAAACAATGGACGGCATGGAAAACAATGACGGCATAAAAGGTTTAAGAGAAAAACTTAAATCAGTTGAACAAGAGAATAAAGAACTAAAGAATGTTGTAAAGACTTCTTTGTTTAAAGATGTAGGAATGGATCCTAATTCAGGAACTGGTAAAATGGCTTTCGATCTTTATGACGGAAAACCAAACACTGGTGAACTAGGACAATGGCTTAAAGAAAACTATAACATCGATACTAATGTACAGCAGAACAACGAAGTAGCTGCTGCGAAGATCGCTGATAGTGACAATAGGTTACAGACTATACAACAAAATTCTACTGCACAAACACCTGCCGACTGGACACAGAAAATGCAAGACGTAATTGCAAGTGGAGACACATCTGTAAGAGATAGTCTTAGAGCAAAAATAGCTTTACAAGAACAAGCAAAAAAACAATAACTCGTAAGAGTAGAAAGGCAGCTAAAACATGGCAGCAATATCAGGTGCAAATCCAATAGTAGCTAGTGACGTTAATAACTTTACTGGTGAACTGTTTAAGATCACACCTCATAGAACACCTTTACTTGCAGCAGCAGGTGGTTTGAATGGTGGGAATGCTATTAATTCAACATTCTTTCAATTCCAAACACAAGACAATGCAGTGATTACTTCTGTTACTCCTGATGATGAAGGGGGATCCCCGAACTATTCAGGTAGAAGCAGAGCGTCACAACAGGGTGTACTACAGATTTTCCATGAAGCAGCGCAAGTATCTTATACTGCACAAGCAGCTTCAGGCGAAATCGTACCGTTTGATCTTTCAGGGAACTACAAGAACTCTGATCCTGCACTCGCACTAGCAGGAACAAATCCAATCAATGATGAGTTAGCTTATCAGATGGAATTAGTATTAGAACAAGTAGCAAAAAAGGTAGAATGGTCAGCATTCAATGCGTCTTATAATGATGGTACAACAGGTAACCGTCAGATGAGAGGTTTGAAAGAACACCAAGACCTTACAGGCGGTAACTCCGTCAATAACGATGATGGTGCAGGAACTCCTGCAGCACAGAAACTAAACTGGGACATCATTGCTTCAGCAATGAAAACTCTCTATGACGCAGGTGCGCCAATGAGACAACCAGTTATTATGGTTTCTCCAACAATGTTGTTGGATCTTAACAAAGAACTCGTTAATGCTACAGTTGGTTCTGTAAATTATGGTATCTTACCAAGAGATAGAAATGTTGGAGGTGTTGACATTGATACAATTGTTACACCATTCGGTTCAATCGGACTAGCATTATCTGATTTCTTACCATCAGGTACTATATCAGGATCTAAGCAATCATTTATCGTTGACCTTAGTTTCGTCAAACCAGTATTCCTTAACATTCCAGGTTATGGAACTATGTTTGTAAGAGACTTAGATCAAAACGATCAAGCAAGAATTGCTAAAGCAGTATATATGGAAATGGCGTTCGATTTCGGACCTCAACAATATCACTGTGCAATTGATAACGTAATAGGTTAATCCCTATTCATTAATTACTCAAACACCGCTATTCCACCATAGCGGTGTTTTGAGTATGTTAGAATTTACAATATGGTATACGGTAGAAGTAAAAGCGAAGTAGCTTTAATAGACATTTCAGATGACGCAAGCAACAGTACATCAGTCAACGTAGATAATATGCTTTTAGCAGGGATTGTATTCCCATCTGCTATGACTGGTTCAAACATTACTTTTGATTTTTCAGTAGATGGATCATCATGGGTTGATGTAGTAGAGACTGACGGTACAGAGGTATCATACACAGTGAGTGCAGGTAATGCTACACGTGTGGATCCTAGTGGTTGGGCTTTTGCAAGCGGTGGTTTTCTTAGGATAACTTCAGACGGAACAGAAGCTGCAGACAGAAAAATTAAATTAATATTTAGAACTGCTTAGGAGGACCTTTGTCAACATTTGGTCAACTTATTGACAGAACTTACAGAGAGTATCTTAGACCTGTAGAGGAACAAGAACCTCTATCACAAGTTGCTAACCTTGATAGCATATCTGGTGGTGCGCAAGGTATAACTGCTGCAGGTACAACGCTTCAATATAAAGAAGGATTATTTACGCCTGAAGAAGAAGAACTTATTGGTGCAGGTAGTGTTTTAGAAATAGATAGTGAGTTACTCATGGTCGAAGATATTAATACTGTATCACGTGAGATCACAGTAGAACGTGGTAGGTTAGGATCTATAGCAGCAGAACATGCAGAAGATACTGACATTATTCTTAAACCTAAATACCCAAGACTTAACGTAGCTAATGCTATTGGTGATCAAGTAATTGGATTGTTTCCTGCATTGTATGCAATAAAGAAAACTACTATCACAACAGCTTCTACACAATTTGTTGAAATGCCTGCAGGTACACAAAGAATATTGCAAGCAAAGATTAACAACAGTACATCAAATACAACAGTTTATAGTGACATACCTTTAGAGTTATTAACAGACTTTGCAGGATCTACAACAGAAGCCGCAGTACAATTCCCTTCTGCACCTACATCAGGTAAAAGTGTTTACGTTGTGTATGCTTCAAAGTTTACAAGACCAACAGCTGAAACTACAGATCTTAATGCAGTATCAGGATTAGAGGATTTTCACGAACAGATAGTAATGGTTGGTGCTGTTGCACAGTTATTATCAGAACTTGATGTTGACGCTACAACACAAAACTATATAACAGAAAATTTAGAACAAAGAGGAGTACCTGTTGGATCAGGTGAACGTTTAAGAAATGCTTTACTTAGATACTATGGTGTTTTACTAGATAGAGCGAGAAGAGAACAGAGGTCAAGATTCCCACAAGGTGTGGAACTTTACGGAATAACTTTTACCTAATGCCTTTACCATCAACGTCTAACGTTTCAAATCCATTAGCTTTTGGATACCAGGCACAAATATCTGATGGTATTACTGATATACTTTTACGTCTAGCAGTAGCACCAGGTAGAGAACTAACTATAACTACAGCACCACTATCTGCGCAACAGGTTAACACAGCACAAGTACCTGAAGAATTTAGAGCAGAGTTTGGTCAATCATTTGCAAGATCTGATTTTTCAGGAGGTGCAGGTTTAGATCAAGCACACAGTAGACAACAAGGTCCTAATGACTTTAGAAGATTTTTTGATAGTAAAGGTGTAGATGTATTTAAAAATGCAGATGATAGTGGTAAAGCATATTCTATAGAGTTATTAAATGAAACAACAGCTGTAACAAGTAGAGCTAGTTCAAGTGCTTATCAAGAAATTATTGCACATGAAGATGTATTATATGTTGGTCAAAGTCACGATGTACACTATTCATCAGACGGTGGAGATACTTGGACAACAACAGATCCATATTCAGCAGGACCTAGTTTTAATATTACAGGTATGGTTCTTGAAGGACATATACTTTACGTAGCACTTAATGATGGTACAGATAGTATTGTTAGAAAACTTGACGCAGATAACATAGCAGGTGGTTGGTCTAACTATATGAACTTACACTCTAGTCACCTTTATACAGGGTTATTTAATGTAAAGAACTACTTACTTGCAACAGATACAGATGGTCACCTACATGAATTAGATGGTACAGGATCTCCAGGAGTTATAAAAGATCTACCTTCAGGTTCATTATGGACAAGTGTTATAGATGGTGGATCAGTAATACTAGCAGCAGCTGATGATGGGTATATATACGCTATCAAAGATGACACAACATCAGGTCTTGTATTAGCAGGTCAAACTTACATTGAAGGTGAAGACATTGTAGATATGACAGAGAGTAATGGTATTATATTTTTCTCTACATCACAAAC
>Ga0222719_10004360_pt1 | contig 12403 bp, 9 predicted proteins | sample C33_34DmetaG_FD_165039 | JGI IMG/M metagenome (GOLD analysis project Ga0222719, IMG submission 165039) | Estuarine water microbial communities from San Francisco Bay, California, United States - C33_34D | ecosystem: Environmental > Aquatic > Marine > Unclassified | place: USA: California...
TAAGCATTCAAGGCTATGAAATTGATGACGGGGAGTTTTTTACCGAAAGAGATGATCTTGCAAGAAAACGATATGCAGTTTTGGGCTCAAGCGTTGGTACCGAGCTAAAGACTTCATCCAAAGCATTGATTGGGAAAGACATTGATCTGGGTGGAGTAACTTTTAAAGTTATAGGTGTTATTGCGTCTGAGGGATCATCAGGTTGGTCTAATCCCGATGAGCAAATTTACATACCTTTATTGACCGCATCTGATAGAGTATTTGGTCGAGATAGAGTAGATGCCATTCGAGTAGAAGTACCAAACACATACACTCCGGAAGAAGCTATGATCTCAATTGAGAGAGTTCTTCGAAGGGAGCATGATATTGGGCCGGGAGAAGAAAATAATTTTAGGATTAATGATTGGGCTCAATTTACTGATTTACAGAGACAAGCAACAGCAATTTTTACAACTCTTTTAATTGGAATCGCTGGCATCAGTCTTATGGTTGGAGGTATTGGTGTGATGAACATTATGCTGGTGTCTGTAACTGAAAGAACAAGAGAGATCGGCTTAAGAAAAGCTCTCGGTGCAACTCATCAAGCCATCCTTCTACAATTTATAATTGAAGCTGTAACGCTTTGTATCATTGGTGGCATCATTGGCGTTATTCTTGGATCTTGTTTATATCTCTTGGTAACATTCTTTCAAGATTGGGTCTTTACAATTCCTCTAACAGCAATTTTTGGTTCGGTTATGTTTTCAGGATTTGTCGGATTGTTTTTTGGTATATGGCCTGCAAGAAAGGCAGCACAATTAGAACCAGCTGTAGCCTTACGATACGAATAATCTATGAGAATCATTCAGCTCTTACCCGAGCTCAAAGTCGGCGGTGTTGAGCGCGGCACAGTAGATCTTTCTGATCATCTTGTAAAACTAGGTCATGATTCTGCTGTTATCTCTGAGGGAGGACCCCTAGTAGATATATTGAACGAACATGGTGCTAGCCATTTTGAGCTTCCTATAGCAAAGAAAAATATAAAAGCTTTATCACAGATAAGTAATTTAAAAAAAATTTACTCTGAGTTTCAGCCTGACATTATTCACGTTCGGTCAAGATTTCCAGCATGGGTAAATTACTTTGCGCTAAAAAATTTTCAGGGCAAAAAACCTTTGGTTATATCTACATTTCATGGTTTATACAGCAAACCTTTTTACAGCAAATCAATGTCATATGCGGATGAAATTATTGCCATCTCTCAAACTGTTCAAGACTATATTCAGAAAAATTATTCTGTAAATGAATCTAAACTGCATTTGATTTATCGGGGTTGTGACCTGCAAGAATTTAACACTATCCCATTAAGCCAGGAATGGAAAGATGACTGGTTTAAGGAGTTCCCAGGAACTAAAGACAAAATAATCCTAAATTTACCAGGCAGAATAACGAGCTGGAAAGGCATTGAAAGCTTTATTGATCTTTTTTCTCGTATTGATATATCAAGGTTCCATGGCATTATCCCAGGCCCAGTTGCTAGAAATAAAAAAAAATATTTTAACTCTTTAAATATATTGATTAGAGATAAAAATCTTTCTGAGCATCTTACTTTTTGCGGCGCTCGATCAGACATTGCCAATGTTTATAAAATCTCAGATATTGTTATGAATTTGTCATCTAAACCTGAACCATTTGGTAGAACAATTATTGAGGCTGCTGCTTGCGGGAGTCATGTTATGGGTTGGGATAGAGGAGGTGTCAAGGAATCTATTAGTGCCATCAACCCTATTGGCCTAGTAGAGTATGGAAAGGTTGATATGCTTGCAAAACAAATAGATCACGTTTTGAAGGCTTCACCACCAAAATCTATACCAAAAAAATTTACAAAAGAGTTTTTGGTTAATGAGACGGTGAATATTTACGAGCAAGCTTTAAACAAAGCCTCATAAATTTTGATTGTTTTCTTGGCGGCGCTTTTAACTGAATAATTTTCTAATAAAGCTGCTTTTACTCCTTCCATATTTAATTGACTCAATAGAGGAATCATTTCTTCTAGCAGAGCTTGTAAACTTTCTTGATTACCAGGCTCACACAAGCATTCGCTAGCAATTAAATCAGGAATCATTCCCACCCTAGATCCTAAAACTGGTATTTCATGATTTATAGCCTCCAACAAAACCCTAGGGCCTCCTTCTCTATGGCTAGGTATAATTAGCCCACTGGCAGTTTTATATTTATCCTCTATGGAGTTGTAATCATAATTTGTTGAAATTTTAATACGATCCGAAAGATTAAATTCATCAATTAGCTTATTAAGCTCTTGTTCTTCAGGGCCAGACCCTATAATTTCAAGATTCTCTTTGATATTAATCCAGCTTTTTATGAGTTGATCAAAACCTTTGACTTGTTCTAATCTTCCAATGGCAATAATTGGACCAGTTCGTGATGATCGTTCTCCAATATGAGAGGGATTGAACCAATTTGGGATATAGGTACTTTGAGGGATATTCTCAATAAGTAACTTATTAACACCTATAACAGCATCCATGTTTGTAAACGCATTATTATTTTTTTTATGACCATGGATTGTTGATACAACTTTAATATTGCTAAATATTTTTACTCCCTTACCAATGGTACTGGCTTTTGCGCCGTGACAATGCAATATAGAGATATCATTTTTATTAAGAAACCTAATCAATTTGTATGTGTTAAGCGGAGAATATCTTGAGCCTATCATTAATGATTGTGTTTTCAGTCTACCCATGTGGTGTCGTATAGATTCATCACAGATAATCACTAGATCAAATTCATTAGACAGGAATGAAGACAGTTCGTATACATGCTGTTCAATTCCCGCAAAAATTTGACTTGATACCAAATGGGCAATTTTCATTTTTGTTGATTAATAAATTTCATGATAGAAAATGATACCTTTTCAATCTCCGCCATAGGTTCAAAATGTTGAGAAGGAGACTCAATTTTAGAGATATCTATTCCTGCTTTTTTATATAATACACTCACAACACCAACCCGCCTTGAGTTAACCAACTGATTCATAGATTCTCTTATTTTCTTAGCACCAAACATTCGTCTGTATGTTGGTCTCTCTATTTGTATTAAATAAGTTTGACCCATCGCAGATAGCGCTTCGAACACTAGATTTGAACTATCTGGAGTAACGAACTTTAATGAGGATTTGTTTAGGCTGTCCTGAAATGTATCTGACTCGGTTGAGTTCAAATCAATGAACTGTGCATTTGAAAAATTATTTAGCTCTTCTTTTAATTTTATATTAAGGGAATCTGGTGTTCTGCGAGAATTATAAATTTTAAACTCATGCTTTGGATGCACACTTATAATATATTGAAGCTGCTTCATTAATATTTCTTGATCAAATTTATAATGCTTACTTGGTCCGCCAATAGCTATTATCGCCTTACTCTCATCTATAGGATTTTGAGATGTTGCTGCTAGAGCGCCCTGAAATAGGATAATATTTTTAGGCAGGCGTCTTTTTTGAAAATCATGTTTTGGAGCAATAATTAAATCGAAGGAGTTTAGCTTATAGCTTGGACGCAGAACTGCTATTGAAAATATATCCTTACTAGTAAATTTTTGTAAGTATTTTTTTGCCTGAAGAATTTTTGAATAGACATCATGACCTGCACCTATAAGTATTGTCGGTCCGTCAAATTGATCTTCATCAGAAAATATTTCTGAAAAACATTCTTGATTGGAGTAATTAATTGTGGTTACAGAGAGCTCTATCTCTTTTTTCAGCTGATCTAGAAGAGCCTGTACTTGTTTTAGATGCCCAGTTTTTGAATCTTGAAACCAGTAAACGTTCATTAGTTTGTTACTTATAATTTGATATGTTTAAAATACCCTGTCTATGAAGTCTTGTGAAGGAAATACATCTATAAAATACTCTTAAAATGAATGCTCAAAACTCCAACCATCAAATTGCCATGGACCTTATTTCCCAATATGGAGAGGATGCTGAATCTATAGCTATGTTGAGAGCAGCTGAGTATGCAGCGAATTTAAATACTGAGGAGTGGCTTATTTGGGAAGAGGTCATCAAAGAAATACAAAACATCAATACTAACCCAAAGCTTCAATAGGCATTGCCTAAAAAGAGCAAGCGGGCATGGCTAACCCGCTCTAATTGGTCTTAGGGAAAAATTCTAGAGGAAAATTTTTAACCAACTTATATATATGACAAGCTATTTGAGAGAAAGTTCAAAGATATATTACATTTGCTTAGTTTTCGCTTAACTATTTTTTTCGAGAAATTAAGAAGCATGCGACTAATAGACCGACCGTTGGTATAGCATAAAGAGTAATTATTAAAAGTTTATCTAGCATTTATTAGGGTCCTTTAGCGCTTGAGTCCGGGCGCCTTGAATCTCCATAACCATAGAATAAACTATCTTTTATCTCGAGGCTTTCTAATGCTGTTCTAGGCCCAGTAATCAAAGTTTTTTGACCGAAATCTTCTATTTGTTTTGCGTGGTTAACATCAAATCCTTTCTCAAGAAACAATATATCAGGATTCCACTGATGATGAATTCTGGGGACAACCGTTGCATCTGATATCTCCATATCAAACACAAGAACATTTAAAATAAATTGAAGGACTGCAGTAATAATCACTGATCCTCCTGGTGATCCAGTAGCAATCACAGGCACTGAATTTTTAAAAACTAGAGTAGGGGTCATTGAGCTTAAAGGTCGTTTAAAAGGTTCAATTTTATTTGCCTCACCTCCCAATAATCCAAATTGATTAGGTGAGCCAGGCGCAGATACAAAGTCATCCATTTCATTGTTCATAATGATCCCGGTACCTTTGATCACTACTCCTGATCCATAGCCTGAGTTTAATGTATAGGTGCTCGAAACAACATTTCCAAAGCTATCTGCGACTGAAAAATGAGTTGTATCTTCGCTTTCAAATGGTATTTCACTTCCTGGTAGGATTTCAGAGGAGGGTGTAATGGTATTAAGTTTTATTTTTTTTGAAATCGCTTCTCCATACTTTTTGCTTATCAGCTGAGATACTGGAACTTCAAAGAAATCAGGATCAGCTAAATATTTTGATCTATCTGCATAAGCAAATTTCATTACCTCTGAGAGAAGAGAAGCATAGGGCGCAGAATTATGACCAAGCTTTTGTAGATTAAAGTTTTCTAAAATATTTAACATTTGAATAATATGAATTCCTCCAGAGGATGGAGGCCCCATAGTTACAATTTCGTATTCTTTAAAATCTCCTTTGATGGGTTTTCTCCATACTGGACGATAATTTTGAAGATCTGTAGCGCTAATCAGGCCACCTCTTTTTCTCATATCTTGTACTATCTTATTGGCCACTTCGCCATCATAAAAACCTTTCACTCCATTCTTAGCAATAATTTTGAGTGTTTTGGCAAGCTCAGTCTGCACTAATCTTTGATTAATTTGGGCAGGAAATTGTTTATAAAATATTTTTTTAAAATTTTGATAACTACTTAATTTTTTATATCTGCTGTTGAGAGCATCCACCATAAATGGAGACATGATAAAACCTTCTTCGGCTAAATTAATTGCAGGTTGAAGCAACTTTTCCCATTCAAGGCTGCCAAATTTTTTGTGCACTTCCCACATTCCATAAACAGTTCCAGGCACACCGATTGATAGGATGCCTTCCCTTGCTCTTTTTTTATTTACCGAGCCATCTTCATTCAAGTACATATCTTTGGTGGCTAATGCTGGAGCTATCTCTCTATAATCTATGCTAAAACTTTCATTAGTTTCATTGTCATACATGACCATGAAGCCACCGCCACCAATGTTTCCAGCTCTTGGCAACACCACAGCCAAAGCAAAAGCTACTGCAATTGAAGCATCATACGCATTGCCTCCATCTTGAAGTATCTTTGCTCCTACGTTTGTTGCAAGGTAATGTTGAGATACAACCATGCCACTTTCATTAACTTGAGGATGAACTATTGATTGAGAATTAAATATTGATGATTCTACAAATGAGGGAAATAGCAGCAGGCTTAAAAATATCTTTCTTATTTTCATGGAGCTAATCTAACATAGATTTAATTTTTTATAAGTAATTAAAAATTATGAACGTGTAACTAAAAGTTATAGTTAATTTTTGTAGTCCAAGATTTAAAATTAACTTTATGTCAGCAGGCCTCCATCAACTCGCAAATCAATTCCATTTATATGTATCGCATCATCTGATGCTAAAAAAGCAATTGTACTTGCTATATCGTCCGGCGATCTATTTACACCATCAAGAGGCATAATTTTCTTTAATAAGCGAGTATCAATATCTTTTGGCATAACTGGATTAGATGACATGGGAGTTTCAATTGAGGCAGGACAGACACAATTTATGTTCAAGCCCTTCATTCCATATTCAACAGCAAGTGTTTTTGAAAACGCACTTATTCCTCCTTTTGAAGCGCTATATGCTGCTGTCCATGCATGAGCCCCCAGAGCTGCGGTAGAAGATACATTTACAATAGCGCCCTTAGATTTTAGTAGTAGCGGAAGAGCATGTCTGCACATAAAAAAAGTACCTGTTAAATTTATCTCTAGAATTTGATTCCAATTTTTTAGTTCCACTTCATGAGAATTATCAAAACGAAGAATGCCTGCAATATTTATCAGCACATCTAGTTTTTTATGATTCTTTTCTAAATCTTTAAAAAATTTTTCAGTGCTAGATATTGATGAAATATCTAAAACATGAGCGGATGAATTTTTATTTTTTAGCATCTCTTTGGTTGTATCAAGATCTTCCTGATTTCTGTCTACCATTAAAAGATGGGCACCTTCAGCGTCTAATCTCAAGGCAGTTGACCTCCCAATGCCTGATCCCGCGCCCGTTATAACTACGATTTTATTTTTAAATCTTTCCATTATTTATACTTTTTTATGATAACTGCTCTTCAGCGAAAGATTTTGCCCATTTATAGTTTGCCTTTCCATTTGGAGCTCTTTGCACCTCATCAGTAAACATTATTTTTTTAGGTAACTTGTATGCAGCTATGATGCTACGCGTATCTTCAATCAATTTTTCTTCTTTTATGGCCTTATTATCAACTGTAGAGACAACTGCAACAATTTTTTGCCCAAATCTTTCATCGGGCATTCCAACTACAAGGCAGTCAAACACATCGATGTTTTTCTTTAAAGCTTCCACTTCTTCGGGGTAAATCTTTTCACCTGCAGAGTTGATACAATTACTTCCGCGGCCGAGAAGGGTAATACTTCCATCACTTTCAAGCTTTGCATAGTCTCCAGGAAAACTATACCTAACACCATTGACCTCCTTGAAAGTTTCGGCAGATTTCTTCTCATCCTTATAATAACCAACCGGAACTAGCCCCGAAGTCCCAAGTAGGCCAATTTTCTCTGATCCTGGTTCTAAAATGTCTCCATCGTCAGCAAGAACTATCACCCCAGGATTTATTGAAAATTTTGCTGTTTCTGAAGGGTTATCTCTTGTTGTAACAGAACTGCCGATCCCACCCTCGGTAGAGCCCATGGTATCCAATAATTTCATGTCATGATGTTTTAGTAAACCATTTTTTACCTCGGTACTCCACATAACGCCGCTTGAAATAATGGCTTGGACGGTGCTGATATCATATGCCTTATTAGCACTTTTTGCTCTCTCCAAAGCATCAAGCATCGGTCTTGCAAAAGCATCTCCTACAATCACAATATTTGTAACACTCTTGTCTTGTACTTGCCTCCATAGTTGATCAGGGTCAAAACCAAGATTCGATGTAGTAATTACCGTTCCTCCTAAAAGCAACGGCAGAAATGCTCCTAACCACATTCCAGTTCCATGCATCAACGGACAGCCAACCAGGCTTTTAATGAATTGATCATCTGCTTTTGATGTCATGATGGATTCTTCTAAATTATTGAGATCTTCTGGGACATCGTATCCCATGGCTTTTAGGGTTCTGAATAAAAAAGCTAGAAATTCTCCCTGTTTGTACATTACTCCCTTCGGCATGCCGGTTGTTCCACCGGTATAAAGCATATAAACAGTTTCTGGATCTCTGATGATCCTATCCATCGGAGAGTAATCCTGTAAAATTTCTTCATACTTCATACCTTGATCAAAGTTAGATTTGCTTCCATCAGGAACCTCAATCCAAACTTTTACATTTGGCAGAGATTTTGCAATTTCATTAATTCTTGAGCTATAACATGCATGATAGAAAACTGCTTCAGCATCAGAATTGTCCAATAAATAAATAAGCTCCTCCTCTACATATCGATAATTTACGTTAATTGGAACTCCGCCAATTTTAAAAATTGCATTTTGACCTATTAGGTATTCATTGCTGTTATTTAAATATAGTCCTGCTTTAGAGTTTGGGCCTAAACCCTTGCTTGATAATGCGGCGGCGATCTTGCTTGATCGTAGGTCATAATCTTTCCAAGAAACAATATCTTCTCCACAAATTAGAGCATCATTTTCAGGCACTAAATCTGCAACCGTTTCCCACACTGAAGCAAAGTCTAAATTCATTATTTATCTCCTTTTCTTAAGTTTTGTCCTATTCTTCTTCCGGAAAAAATACAATCAGCTATTGAGAGCCCAGATACATATATATTTGAACATATACCAACAGCTGTCCTTCCAGCTGCATATAGCCCTTTAATTTCTTGATTGTCTTGATTTAAAACCTCTCCAGTTTCCTCATTCACCATAAGTCCTCCAAGGGTCAGGGTTGTTAGAGGGGCGAGTTTTGAATCAATTGAAATATCCATAATATGAAAGGGCCCATTTAGTTCTTTTACATCACTAGCAGCTTTGCCAAATTCACAAGATGACTCTGAACGAGCTGCCTGATTATATTTCTCAACCTCTTCGTTAAGCTTCTCTGCTGGTAAGTTATAAACTTTTGCTAAATCTAATAAATTGTTTTTCTTTTTAGCATTGAAGTACATCAGCATCCTTGCCATATCTCTTTGAAAGGGAAGGGCCTCCTTAGACTGTTTTTTTGCATCTTTTAATAAGCTTTCGTCAACTATTAAATAAGCTTTACCATCATTATGTTCACACATAGCATCCCCGAGGGTTGCTCCATAAACCATCTCATTACAAAATCTTTGCCCATTTTTATTTACCACTATTCCCTGCGCAAATGCTAATGGAGGATTCAAGAATCTCCATGCTGTTACTCGATCCATGTGATCAGTTTTTCCACCGACGCTTTGTCCAAGTCGAATTCCAGAACCTTGATCATTGGGAGTGCCTAGAGGCATTCCATTGTAATATTTTGGCGCATACTCTTTTACCATAGAACGGTTAAAAATAAATCCACCTGTTGAAAGACAGACTCCCATTTTAGCTTTGATATATTTAACCTGCCTATGAAGTTGCTCAATTTTTTGAGCTCTTTTGATGAAGAGACCACCAATCATTTGTAATAAATTTGAACCTGGGTAAGAAGGCGGAAGGAGCATCTGAAGCATTTCTCCACGCGAAGTTAATGATTTATGTTTTTGGGCTAATTTCCCCGAGGGTAGCATGAGAATTTTTATTCCAACAACTCTTCCCTCTGAAGTAATGACAAGTGATCGTGCCTCAGTTTGAGTAAAGATTTTTAAACCTTTTTTGATTGCTGATTTCTTTAAGGGATAATAAATTGTTCCTCCGACGCCAATAGGTTTAAATGGTCCTTCTTCATAACCCCTATGCCCCCTTGGAGCAGGCTCAGCATTTTCCATGTAGCTTGGCACCATAGAGTTATCTGAATGGTATAAAAAATACCCGGCCCCAGGATAGCTAGTTTTAATCTTGTAATAAGATGGGTCAAATTGGACTCCATTGTCCATAAGCCATTGTGTGTTTTCAGCAGATGTATCACAAAATTTTCTTAAGGTAGATTCTTTTACAATATCTCCAGTTTCTTGAATAAGATAATTAAACATGTTTTCTGGGGAGTCATTAACGCCAGCAGCAAGTTGAATTGGCGTCCCTCCGCCAGCATAAAACACACCACCACTTTTTGCAGTAGCGCCACCACCGCTTGTTTTATCAACTCCAATAACTGTTAAATTTTGATCGAGGGCTTCATTTGCAGCAGCTATCCCAGCACCTCCTAAACCTGCAACGACAAGGTCAGCTTCATCGTCCCATGCAAATAAGTTTGGATCAGTAATTATTTGTGGCGCTTCAACTTCAGAGAGCCACAGTTCATCATTTGGATTTATTTCAGTTACCAGCATTTAAGTCTGCAGTTTTGCCTCCGTCTACTACCAAGCTAGCGCCCGTTATGAATGAGGCATCTGAGCTTAGTAAAAAAGCAATTGGTTTTGCAAGTTCCATTGGTTCTGCAATTCTTTTTAGCGGTATAGAGTTAATGGTAGTTTCCATCAATTGTTCATCTGGAATGGCTCTTTGGGTAGCAGGCGTTAGAACAGCTCCGGGAATAATACAATTTACTCTCACATGAGGCGCTGCTTCAACAGCAGTTGCTCTGGTGAAATTTATTAAGCCAGCTTTTGCAGCTCCATAAGCCGACATGTAGGCTACTCCTTTTAAACCCACTACAGAAGCTATGTTTACTATGACACCCTTTTTTGCATCTTGCATCCATGGTAAAACAGTCTTGGTTGCAAGGAATACCGCATCAAGATTTGCTTTAAAGTTTGTTCTCCAGGCATCTAAATCAAGATCAATGATTCTTCCTGTATGGATTGAGGGAGCATTATTAATAAGGCCATCTATTTTCCCATATGATTTACGAATTTCATTCAAAGAATCAACGATTTGCAATTCATTGCTAACATCTACATTGTGAGCAATTACCTTTGGAGAAACTTTTAAAAGATTTTGATTAGCTGTTTCAAGATTCTCTTTATTTCTTCCCGTTATGACTACAGTAGCACCATAAGATAGACATAGCTCAGCAGTTGCATAGCCAATACCCGCACTTGCTCCTGTAATGTATATAATTTCATTTTCAAATATATTTTTCATATTTACCAAAAAATTAGAAATTTATATTGAAACCTACTGATGTATATAAGTAGTCATCCATAAATTTAATATGATAGGGATCGGATTTATAACCTAGTGTAAGAGTTAACCCAATATTTTTATAGTAAGAAAAATATTGAGCTTTTGAATGAATTTCCCTCCCACTTGGATCAAGATTAAAGTTTACTGAATTAAAAAGAACATTCTTTTCCTTGGTTCTGAAGGTTGGGATATTTAACTGCATTTTTCCGGACTCAAGTCTAATGGGTTGATCGATAGTTATTACAAATGAGTCTCTGTTATTAAGAATTGAAGATTTTAAAAATCCAATCCCAAAAGCTGATGAGTAAAGGTTTGAAAGATATTGAATCATACCCGTCTCATTAGAAATGCTATTAGATTTTCCCCAGTAAAATGAGCCAAATAATTTACCCCCGGCAGTATCTAATGAGTTCGACAGGCCAAAAAATGAAGTCAATTGATTTTTACTTCCATTAAATGCGCCTGAACCACTTAATCCTAAGCTGGCATCATTTTCTTTCATCAAACCTACTTGTATTGACGGCATCTTTGAATGAGGTTGCAGTTCAATAACAGCAATGGTGCTGGAATCCCTTGCACCAAAAATTTCATTGGCATTAAACTTATTTCTTCCAGATGAAACAGCAATAGCTATATCAAAGCTATTTTTACCTTTAAGTATTGAGCCAAATGTAGTGCCCGCAGCGCTAAAATTTAACCATGGGTTTGTAAATTGAGACCGCAAGTTTTTTTTCTGCCTCAATTCAGAATCCTGAAAAACCCCCATGGCCCAGCTACCATTTAATCCGAAACTTAGAAATGAGTTATTGGAATGGTTGTAATAGGAAAAAAATTGATTTTTTTCAGATCTTGTATTTAGTAAATAACTTGGAGTAACAAGCTCTTGCAAGAATTTATCGTCACTTAAAGTACTAATTTCGAATTCATATTGATCATTAAATACCGAATGAGAGAGACTTTGTTGATTGATTTCAAACCCATCCATATTTATTATTTGATTCCTATAATCAGACGTAAGGCTGCCTAGGAATTGTCTAAAAGGCGCCTCAAGCTCGTCGAACAAAATTACTGAATGATTGCCAATACCCTTAGTAATAGCATCGCCAAATGATGGGCTTGTTAATTGTAATGTAGAGAATGTTGCCGGTACCATGGCTCCAGACAAGCTTAATGACATCATTGCGCTTAACTGCCCAACAGGACTTGTTGCTGCATCAAGGTCCATAAGCCCTTGGCCATAGACCGTTTTATCAGCATAAATACCTTCTTTATTGGCTGTGCTAAAGAGTCTGTTTACAATTTCGTGGCTTCCAAGCTGCCCTTCAAAATACTCTGCCATTACCGCAAGCCCTCCTGATACAAATGGAG
>Ga0222719_10004362_pt1 | contig 12403 bp, 9 predicted proteins | sample C33_34DmetaG_FD_165039 | JGI IMG/M metagenome (GOLD analysis project Ga0222719, IMG submission 165039) | Estuarine water microbial communities from San Francisco Bay, California, United States - C33_34D | ecosystem: Environmental > Aquatic > Marine > Unclassified | place: USA: California...
GGGACCGAATGTAGACGAGCGCGTTGACCACGGCATCAGGCTCCATGCCCCACACGACGCCGCCGAGACACGGAATCACGAATCTGCCGACAGTTCCGGGTCCCTTGGCGTTCACGGCAGCCGAGAATGCGCGCACGGCCTCGACGATGCCCGCGACGACACCCCGCTGTGCCCCATCGATCGTGTACGTCTTCAGGTCGGATGACGATCTTGACGCAGGATGGAGCATCTCACGCAGTTCCTCGTCCGATGGCGGCTTGGAAATGTCGTGATCATGGCACCAAGCCCCCCTCGCCGAGGCGACGTGCTTGCCCAGCGCGGGGCGACTGGTCGTCGGTGCGAACGAGTTCGGTGCCTGAGACGCGCTCGAGGCATCCTTCTTCGCGTACTTCTCGTACTGCCACGCGATGCGAAGCTTGGTCTCGTTCCGCGCGGCGTCCTGTGCCGCACGCTCGGTGGCGGCCTCCTTCATCGCCTCGGCCTCTGACATTCGTCGCATCAACAGCGATTTCATGTCCGCGTACCGATCGTTCGCGTGCCGAACGACTCCGACCGACTGCCCGACCGCGACCGCCTCGGAGACGACGTACTTGAGAAACGCCTCGTCGTGCCGTGTCCACCCGTCCTGAGAAAAGAGGGTCAGCGTACCCAGTGGAAGCCCGCCACCCAGCACCTTGTCCAGGTCGGCGCACCCGGAAGAGATCAGGTGGGGTCCTCCCGTCGGCGACGGCCTGGTGCCAGCCGTCGTCGTCGTATTCGTCGTCGGGGTGGGTGCCGCACGAGATTCGGCAGCACCCGAACCCGGGCCTGGTGTCGCGTTTGTCGCGTTCGTCGCGTCCGGCGCGTCCGGCGCACACGCGTTCGACGACGAGACGCCGATCCTGTTGGTCTTTCGTGTGAACGAGCTCATGGCTCCTGATGTCGTCGTCGTCGACCGCAGGCGCAAACCCACCAGTTTTTCTCGTTCGAAATCAGTATGGCGCCCGCGACGCGGGCAGACGCCGCGTTCTCGTGGGACCAGCTGGAGGAGGACGAGCATGGTCGGTTGAAGTCGTCCAGTACGGCGGCGGCTGCCCGCCGGGCGGACCTGCGGCAGCGGCTGCTCGCGTACTCGGGGCAGTCGATTCAACGGGGGATGATACGGTACCTCGAGCTCGTGATCGACCTGTCCAAAGCCGCCAGTGCGAACGACATGCGGCCGCTCCGGTCTGTTGCCATGTTCCACGCGGCCGAGTCGTTCATTCGGTCGTTCTTCGACGAGAACCCGCTGAGTCAGCTCGGGATCGTCGTCATGCGGGACGGGGTGGCGGTGCAGCTGACCGAGCTGTCATCCAGTCCAGAGATGCACGTGGAGAAGCTTCGGAAAGAATTGAACACGGGGGGGTCTGCGTCCATCGGCAACGCGCTGGACGTGTGCAAAGGGGTCCTGCAGCATATTCCACCGTACGGTCACCGGGAAGTTCTGTTCCTCCTGGCGTCGCTGTCGACGTGCGATCCGATGGACGTGTTCAAGCAGATTCGGGATATCAAGGCAAAGCACGTGCGGATATCGGCCGTGGGGCTCGCGGCAGAGGTCCACGTGTTCCGGTCGATGTGTGAAGAGACGGGTGGGACGTACGGGGTGGCGCTGGACCAGGAGCATATGGGCGTGCTGTTGGAGGCGCATGCGACGCCTCCGCCGTCGAAAGAGGGCGATGAGGATAAACATAGTCTCGTGCACGTGGGTTTCCCATCGCAGACATCGGCGGCGGTCGGCGCGGCTTGTTTCGTGGGGACGTCGTGCGAGCTCCGTTCCGGGGCCTTTGTGTGCCCTCGGTGCAAAGCGAAGACCGTCGAAGTGCCTTCCGAGTGCCACGTATGCAAGCTGACCCTCGTTGCTTCGCCGCACCTTGCCCGGTCGTACCATCACCTGTTCCCGGTCAAGCCGTTCCGAGAGGTCCGAGGGGTAAGTGGGGTAAGTGGGGTTGGCGGCGGGCGGAAGACATGTTTCGGGTGTCGCACGGCCGTCGAAGTGAAGGACCTGGCCGAGACGGAGACGTCAGAGACGTCGCAGTGTGAGGACTGCGGGCGGCTCTTCTGCTTGGATTGCGACGAGTACATCCACGCGCACGTGCACAGCTGTCCGGGTTGCGAGTGCATGGATGCCAGGTGACCTGATGAATGACCTGATGAATGACAGGATGGCTGGCAGGGTGACCGACTGACTGAATGGCCGACCGACTGACTGACCGACTGACCGACTGGCCACGAGCCGTGACGACTGGCCTGGAAGGGCCGAGTCCACCCACCGCGATATTTGATTCATGACGATAACAATAACAGGTAAATCCCGAACCCAAGAACCAAACACTATGTTGAACAAATGGCTGCGGCATGCGTTTCTGCTTCTGGCGAGCGGCGCCGCGGTCGGCCGGGCGTTTGATCGGGCGCTGTACGACAGAGGCACCTCTGCGTACCTCCAGGCCACGTTCCACGGTCTTGATCGGTCCGCGTTTCTTGATCTTCAAACGGTTCTGTTGTCGCGTATCGCGCAGGCAGCGGTGGGTACCGAGGACAGTATCGTGTACAGGGACCTGGAGACGTCGGCGCAGGACGACGGCCCGCTCGGGTACGAGGCGCGGCTCGTGTTTGACTTTACGCCGGCGGACGCGACACCCGCGGCCCTCCTCGCATCGACGCTCGCCCGGAACCCGAATGATGTGCTTCCCGTTGACATCTTTGGCCAGTACAGCGTGTCGCACGCGGTCCTCCTCCAGTGTCCGATCCCGTGCGGCGACCACGGCATGCGGGCGCCCGACGTGGCCGCGGGGACCGGCGCGGTCTCGTGCACGTGCAAGTGCGACCCGGGATGGACAACTGACCTCGACCAGCCGTTCGAGTCGTTCGAATACTGCACCTTGACGGCAGCCGGCGACGACACGACCGACACGACCGACACGACCGACACGAACGACACGAACGACACGACCAATGCCATCAACAACATCAACAACGGTACCACGACGGTCCCACCGACGTCAGGAGACTGGAGGCCTCCCGTTCCGAGCTATCCACCCCCGCCGCCTGCCAGCAAGACCACGAAGACGAGAGTCCCGCTGTTCAAGTGGGTCATCATCGGCGTGTCGGTCATCGTGCTGGCCATTATCGTCTTCGTCCTCTGCCGCACGCGGTGCTGTGGACTGTGGAGTCTATGCTGTGGCGGAGGCTGCTGTGGAGGCTCGAATACCCACAAGTACCCGGCTAGCCCCCAGCGCATCCACGTGCACGCGATGAACCCGCCGCCGTACTACCACGTGCCGGCCGCCTACCAGGCCCGTCAAATGCACAACGCGCATCACGCTCATAACGACGGCCAGTACTACCCTCCGGCTCAATACTTTCCCACGCCGCCGCCCGAGTCGTACCAGACCCCGCCGCCGTACCCGTCCGCGGCCATGGCGCCGCTGGGACACGGCTTTCGGGCGCCGGTCGACTGAGTGAAGTGTTACAACAACACCAGAACAATACTATTGGTAACAAATTTCGTACTCCACGCTCCGATTCCGCTTCGATGTAAACTCCTCCAGGACGTCTTCGATCGTCTCCTCCCACTCGCCCGCCTGTCGGATCGCCTGGCAGAGCATCACCGCGTCTGGAGCCGCCTCGACTGCTTCCGCGGCCGTATCCGTGACCTCCATGTTGATGACCGCACACGCGAGACCCGATCCTTCCGACAAGTCCTCCACGACATAGTCAAAGACCCGCTTCTCGAACGTCAATATGATGTCGAAACGATCCCTCGTCCTATTCCGCGACTGCCACTTGTTCGGCCCCCGCTTCACCGTGACGTCCCGCTCGAGCATGTCCAGGATTCCTTTACTTCTGTAGAACGATTCGTTCTTCGCTTTGAGGTCATCTAAGATCTCCTGGTAGGCGACGGCGTCAAACTCGTAGCGGTTCGGGCTATCGACGGCCTCGCCCGGCAGTTTGACCGCCTGCCCCACGCCGTAGCTCTCCACAGCGTCGCTCGAGAACCCCGCTTCGAGCAGCTTCATGTGCGCAGCAACACTGCGGTTCACGTTCGAGGCGCAAATCAGGGCAAAGCGGAGGTGGTCTTGACTCGCCATCCGACGACGTTGGGCTGCCTGCCAGTCAGCCAGTCTCGCGCGCGTTTATATATGGAGTCGGACGAATTACGGAGGAGCCACGTCGCCGAGCCGCCCGCATACAGGTAAGTTTTTCAGGAAATTCGAAGTTAGACTCTAACTTCGAATCTGAGTCAGAAGTCAACAAGTTCAACTTGTATAACGGTTATAAGTCATCACCATCATCGATCGATACGTTTAGGGGTTTCCGACGACGAGCGCGCTGGCAATCTTGAACTCGCCCTTGCGCTCGACGACCGTGTACTCGACACGGTACGTGCTCACGTAGTGGTCGCCGCGCTTTCCGCTGGTCGCGTAGAGGTCGGCCTTCTCCTCGACGGTCGCCGTCACCTGCAGGGAGCCGTCGCTCTGGGGCTCGATGCCGTCCACGCGCACTTTGAGCGGCCGGATGTTCCAGAACCAGCCGCTCTTGGCCGCCTCCCGGGCCTCAGACATGACTGCGGAGAGCATCGGCTCGTCCAACACCAGGCTGAGATCCTGTGTGATGTGCCTGGGGCCCATCGCCTGCGACTTGATGTCGAGCCACGTCTCGATGAGGTCCTTGGCGTCCTCCTTGCCGAGGGGCACCACGACGGCGGCCCTGGACGCGAGCCTCTTGGCGGTGGGGGCGCGCCTCTTCTTGGCCGCGGTCGAGACCGACTTGGTCTTCGTGGTGGACGACGAGGACCCCTTCGCGCCTTTGCTGAGCGCAAACGTCAGGCTGGGCCTCGGGACGTGCCGAGACGCCTGGCCGACGAGCTGGACGGCGACGTAGACGCCGAGCAGGGCAACGGCAGCGTTCGCGACCGTCGACGCGCCCTCCCTCACGCCCTGGTCGTTCACCGCCGCATTGAAAGTCTTGGAGAGACTCGAAGCGGCCCGCACCGGCGCGCCAGTGGCCACCGACGCCGCCTTGGCCGACCCACGAACCGTCGCGTTGGCCGCGCGGGCACCCGCGCCCATCATCGCGTCTCCCTGGCGCCTCGCAAACGCCAGAGCGGCCCCCACCATCCCCATAATCCCACCAAAGTCTCCCAACCCGCCGAACCCGCCGAACCCGCGCGACTTGCTCGTCAGGTACCGGGCAGCGCCCGGCGCATCAAAGTAGTCGCCCAGGGACGGCGACACTGGCCGCTCCCTCGTATCCCTGATGCGAGGGAACGCAACCGTGCTCAACCACAGCTGCACAAACGCGCAAACGCCCGGCAGCACGTCGCTCTTGGGCGCGGGCGAGTTGTACCTCACAAACGCCATCACCTCGTCCCTCTCCGGAAGCCTCTCCGCAGGAAACGCCTTGGCGTTCTGCGCAGACATGTGCGCCGCACCGCGAAGCTTCATCCCCATCCGCTCGTCCTCGAGCAGGATCCCAATCGCCGCGTTGGTCTCCCCCAGCAGAATCTCCGACACCGCCATGGGAATCGCCACATCCGCCTGCATCCGATGCGCGGCCATCAACACCTTCCTCGCCTTGGCCACCAGATACGGGCGCCTGTACGCAAACCCGGCCACCAGATGCGCCACGCCCACGTACGTCGCCACCTCGGCCGTCAGCCACGGCGCCTTGGACATGGACGACATGCCGCCCGACACCCCCGCGGCCCCCACTGCCCGCACCCAGTCCATCGACTCCACCAGCTCGACACTCGTCATATGTCCCAACACCTTGGCCACAAACTCCGGCGTAATCCCCGGCTGCGACCCCTTGATCATCGCCACAAACGTCTCGATCGCCGCCTTCCTGTTCGTGACCCCGCCCAAATCCAGCGACTCCTTCAGCGTATCCACCACCGCATCCGACTTCAAGTCCGCCAGCGCCTGCCCGATATCCCCATACAGCTCCGCCGACAGCCCCTTGCCCCCGTTCTGCTCCATCACCCCAAACGCCTCCTCCAACCTCGCATACCCCAGCGACACCGAACCCCCCTCGAGGGCCGCCTTGGCCAACCCGCAGTTGGCCAGCGCCGTCGCCAACGCCACATCCCGCTTGTAATCCTTCAGCGTCCCCTTGGTCGTCGACTTGAGGTCCCGAGAAGAGATGTTCTTCACCTGCTGCGCCATCTGAATCACCACCTCATAGTACCCCAGCTGATTCAGCAGCGCCATCGTCCCAGGCAGAAGCACCGGCTCAACAGTCACGTCCGGATGCACCAGCGAAACGCGGCCACGCACGCTACGCAGCGCCTCCCTCGCCGCATACAACAGCTTCTCCTTCCCGAGCTTGGCAATCGCCGAGTACCCCGGGTTCAGCGACTGATGGAACAGATCATCGTACGAAGTATTCACGATCGGATCCAGGTACAGGTCGCGCCCACGGAGACCGAGCATGGCGGCATAGTTGAGCGGAATCACGACAGCAACGCTGCGTTCCCCGTCAGACTTGCCCACATCCAGACGCACGATCCCCTCATCGTTACGTGCAGGCTGATACGACGCAGCAGGCTTCAGGACCGACACGCGGGACGGACAGGGCGACCGCGGGGATCGACCCGAACGGCCCGGACGGGTCGTCCGGGGCGCCCTGCCTCGAGGCACGCCGAACTGCGTCGATGGATAGCCTTGCGCCCTACCCGTCGAGACCGGCGTCGGTAGCGCGTACATGACGTTTGATTGTATACGTGGAAGGAGCGTCGTCGGAGATACACGTGGGGGGCGGGTGGCGGTGTGGTAGTCCGTCCGAGATTTCAAACGAATCTTTCTAGGCGCGCCCAGCGTCGTCGTCTCTGTCTCTCACGAGATCGATTGGATGGACTGGCGTCTTCGTCGGTCGAGCGATGTCAGTCAGTCAACGCCGCGTCAGAACGAGAACGAGAAAGTTCGATTGAGGTCATGGGTCGAAGTTGGGGGGGCCGTAGAGATTTGCGCGAATTGCTGAGCGCGAGCTCGCGACAAAAAAAATCAAGTTCGTTGCGCTCTTTTCCGTTCTGTGCAGACGCATACGATACTGTAGAGAAGCGTGGCGCGAGGCGGGCGAGCGTCAAAAGGAGTTTGGGGAGAACCCTTTCATTGATTCTCGAATCTTCTTCTTAGGATCAGCGATGGACTGGTCTGCCAACGACGACCTCGTCGCCTCCACGCGGAAGCACCGGCGGCGGCGAGACTTTCCGCCGGCGGAGGACGAGGGGGCGAGCAAGCGGACAAAGACGGGGGAGGGGCTGCGGAGAATCAAGATTACGGTACCCCTGGCGCTCGCGGCGCTGCCCAGCCTGCCGCCGGCGCCGCCGGCGAGCTCGTGGGCGATCGTTCCGTACGTGCCGAGGCCGGTGCCGAGGCCGGTGTCGGTGCCTCCTGGCGGGGAGCCACGAGAGGAGGGCGAGGAGGAGGCGATGCAGGTCGACTGACTGTTCGTGTAAATGAATTAATTCATAGGTTAAACCTATGATGATGATGCTCCTCCGCCGCCGCCGATCCCTCGCAGGGTGTCCAGTGCCGTCGCAAAGTCTTCCGGCGGGTCGCGCGTGAACCGGAGGGACTCGCCCGTGGTCGGATGGGAGAACCCGAGCACGTGCGCGTGGAGCGCCGGACGGTCGCCCAGTGCCTGGAGGACCTTGTGTGCCGTCGCAATACGCAGCGATTTGCCCTGGCCGATCAGCCGTAACGCGGCTGCCTCTGTGCCGGAGTATGCATCGTCGTTCAGGAGCGGGTGTCGCATGTGTTTGGCGTGGACGCGGATCTGGTGGGTCCGGCCAGTCTCGAGCTTCCATGATACCAGTGCGCACTGCGACATGCCCAGCGTTTCGAGTACCTGATAGTTGCTGGCAGCCGGTTTGCCCCTCGTGCAAGCGTACTCGAAGCTGGCCATCTTTTTCCGATCGCGGAAGTCGCGGCCGATATTGGTCACGACGCGGCCGGTCGGGGGCTTGGGGACGCCGAGGGTGATGGAAAGATAGGTGCGGTCGATCGTGCGGTCTTTGAACTGCTCGCTGAGGGCGCGGTGAGCGACGTCCGTCTTGGCCACGACGACCAGTCCCGTGGTGCCCTTGTCCAGCCGGTGCACGATGCCCGGGCGAACGTTGCCGCTGTTGTGGGCAGTGACGATGTCGGGATCCTCGTCGTCGTCGTCAGAGTCCTCGCCACCGCCGTCAGCGTCAACGCCTTTCCGAGTCGCTGCTCGCATCGACTCGAGGCTGCCGCCGGCGCTGGGATCGAGGTCGTCGGAGATGGGAATGCCCTCGGCGATGCCGCAGTGGTACAGCAGGGCGTTCACCATGGTCCCAGAGCAGTGTCCCGGCGACGGATGCATGACCATATCCGCAGACTTGTCTATGACGATGACATGGTCATCCTCGTAGACGATGTCGAGGGGGATGTCCTCCGGATCGGCCCTGAGGGGCGCCGGCGGGAGGATGGTGCAGGCGACGGCGTCTCCGACCCTCACCACGTACGACGGTTTCTTCAGCGGTTTCCCATTCACGGTCACCTTGCCCTCTTTGATGGTCGCTTGGAGCCGTGCCCGGCTGGTGGACGCGTCCGTGATTTTCTGGGCGAGGTAGGCGTCGAGTCGCAGCTTTGTCGTGTCGGCAAGGTCCTCGTCGTCGACGACAAACGCGTGCGCGTTTGCCGAGGCCGTGCGGCAGACGACGGACGAGGATGATGCTCGAGATGTTGATGCGGGTATCGGCGGCGATGTCGAGTGTGGGTGCGGGTGCGGGTGCGGGGCGCTCGCGAGCGTTCCGTGCCGTGTTGGGTGCTGCTCCTTCGCGTTCCATACTCGGACGCGGTGCGATGACGAGACCGTGACTGCGAGTCGGGAGACCCCTGGAAGCCCCCGCATGGTGTGTACCAAGTTCATTAGACTGTCCGTTGTTCCTGTTGCCGCATTGGGTATCGATCGACGTGAAACGAGCTCGAGAACGTTGTTTCGTTGTGGCATGCATGTCCCTCAAACTTATTTCAGGAACCCGTATCGTTCGCACGTCAGTCAGCAGTCAGCCGTCAGCAATCAGCAGTCGTCGGTGATCATCATCATCAGCGACCAGCAGCGATGGGCGTCGTTGCCTTGAGCGAGGCGGAAAAGCGCTTCAGCGTCGCCGGGGCGTCCAAGAACGTGCGGGCAGACGGTCGGCAGCAGCGCGAGCTGCGGGATGTGGAGATTGCGTGCGGCGTGATTGCGCAGGCGACCGGGTCGGCGCGTGTGCGGATAGGATCGACGGACGTGATCGTGGGCGTCAAGGCGGAGATTGGCACGCCCGACGTGGAGACACCAAGCATCGGCGCGGTCGAGTTTTCGGTCGAGTGCTCGCCGCTGGCGTCGCCCAAGTTCCGGGGGCGGGGCGGGGATGAGCTATCCGCAGAGTTGGCGTCGGCAATAGAGAAGAGCTTCGGTGTGGGCATGTCGGGCGAGGCTGGGACCGGGACGGGGGCGGTGGACCTGGCATCGCTGTGCATCCTGCCGGGCAAGTCGTGCTGGGTGCTCTATGTGGACGCCCTCGTGCTCGATCTGGACGGCTCTGTGGTGGACGCGATCAGCGTGGCGTGCCGGGCGGCGCTGGAGGACGCCAAGATTCCAAAGGTGGAGATCCAGGGAGAGGGGGACGATCAGGATTTTGAGTTGGACGAGGACAACGTGACCCAGATCGACGTGGGGAGGGTGCCGCTGAGTTTGTCCGCGGGGCTGCTCGGCTCGTCGGTGATCTTAGATCTGACGGGGAGCGAAGAGGAGGCGTCGACGGCCGTGGTCAGCGTGTCGACCAACGCCCAGGGGGATATCTGCGGCGTGTCCAAGATGCGGGGCGACGGCATCGCGCCGGCCCTGTTGATCGACATGATCGGCGTCGCGAAGAAGGCGCTGCAGCAGCGCCACGACAAGGTCAGCGCGTGGCTCGCCGAGCGGACGACGACGATGAGCGACTGACACAGACTGTGCTATACGCTGCTTGGAATTGGTTTAACCAACCGGTAATACCGGAAAGGAGAGTGGAACTAAACTAGGGATATCAATGTTCAGCTTGTTATTCGTTCGTATCGTATCGTCGAGGCTTCAAAACTCCTCTTCGCAGGACGCCCACTTGATGTAGGCCAGGCAGCCGGCGATGTAAAAGCCGGCCGCGAGCTGGAAAATGAGGCTCCAGTCGTTATTGCTGTTGGTCAGGATCAGACCGGTGGCGTAAATTGACACACTCCCGGCGATGCTGGCGAGCCCGTTGGACAGGCCGAAGAGCATGCCGCTGTACTTTTTGCTCAAGTCCTGGTGGTTGGAGCCGTACCCGGCAGCACTGAAGCCGCCCAGAGCGAGCCACGCGGTGACCAGCGCGACGGCGCCGTGCAGGTTCTCCGTGTTGTGCGACTCTGTGGACAGCGACAGGAGGCATAGCGCCGGCCCGAAGCTGGCGACGCCCTGCATCAGCTTCCTCGTCTGCGTCCGCGTGAAGCGACCGTTGTTGACGAGACCGTCCGCGATCCACCCAGCGCAGTTGGTCGCAATGACCGTAACGCCAAACGGAATCAGGCACAGGTACGACGCCTCGTCCGGCTGGACCCCGAACTGCGACGTGAAGTACGTCGGCAGCCACGAGAACGACAGTCCAGAGCCGATGCCGACCGTGACCTGCGCACAGACGATGGCCCACACGGCGGGGCTCGACGCGATTTTCCGCCAGGGAATCGGCTCGTCCTTGCCGGCACTGTCCGGGTCTGTCGCCGTCGACGGGAACGACAACGACCACGACGATGGTGTCGGATTCGCTTTGTCGTTCGCGCCCGCGCTCGCCGTAGCCGCCGCGGCCCCTCCTGTCAAGCCAACGCGACTGGCGGCGTACGACAGGGGCACCCACGCAGACAACCACAGGAACCCGAGGCTGCCGAACGCCCAGAACACGGTCGGCCAGCCATACGCCGCCATGATGGACGGCGACGACAGGTAGGACGCAATCGTGCCGAGCTGGTGGCCCTGCGGTGTAGGAAGAGAGAAGAACATGGGGCCTTGGGTGAGCGCTATGTATACAGAACGAGCGAGAGACGTGTTCAGGCGCCGATTTATCAACCAACAACCAACAACCAGCAGACCGTGGCATACCACGACGTACCGAGTAGATGAACGACAGGCTCCTCGTCCGGACCTGATCGGGGACCGACTTGCGCACAATGTTCTGGATGGACGGATACGCCACGCCCTCGCCGATCCCCATGACGGCCCGCACGACCAGCAGCGACGTCAGCGAGTCCGTCGACGCCTGCGCGGCCAGCGGCGTGTCGAGCGTGAAGAGACTCCACAGCAGGACGCCGGCGGCCAGCACGTACTGCGGCGAGAACCGCGTGGCCAAGTACCCGCCAAAGATATTGGTGATCATATACCCGGCAAAGAAGGACGACGACACGGCGCCCTTGACGGACGAGTCCCAGCCGAACTGCTCGCTCATGGGCAAGATGGTCACTGACATGGCGGCCCTGTCCACAGAGCACACGAACGACACGGCCGTGATCATGCCGATGAGCAGCAGCACGTCTCTTCCGATGGCATCATCTTCCCGCAACAACCGCTGGTACTCTTCGAGCATTGCCTCTTCCCGCTCTGCCGAGGTGGCCACCTCGACGCTGGACGGGAACTGCTTCATGGTGGGCAGGGTCTCGAGCTGCCGGATGGGATACTTCCGCTTGGCCGGCATAATGTTTCCGGTAGGGGAGGTGGGAACGGCCAGGGAGCGCCGCGGGGGGTCGTCGAGTGGTTGGAGATCGATGTCTCGGTCCAACCTCGCCCCAAGACGCCACAGCAGGCGCCGGGCCCGCCGCGCACCCACTCCCACCGATCTATATTGACAGACGGTCTCGGGTTGGATGGCCCACGTCATCGAACGCGCGCCAGATGCGAGGCCCGAGGAAGATTAATCTGAAACCCGTGCTCTGTCTCACGCTCACGCTCACTCGCTTCGGTTGACTCGCTCAACAGTCCATATGCCCAACGATGTATGCGACGATGCGTGTCGAGTGCGGGCGTGTCTTTGTGACGATGGCCAGATGAGCGAACAGATACGAGGCGAGGTCTGTGGGAATTCTCGTATCTCCGGTTGGTTCACTGATTTTGAACCACGGGCTACAGCCGACTCGAGGGTGTGAATATTTACTTTCGTATTGCTTTGGAGTTTGGAACGGTCAAGGGCTGTCCGAGTCGTCGAATGTTGTCATCGGTCGAACCGAACTAGCGTGGGACGCGGCCTCGTGAACACGTCTCGCGTGGTGGCAAAGTCTGAGACGTACGTCTCGAATATTTGCCACCATCATCGCCCCCGCTTCTCGACGAACAGCGTCAGGGACGGCGTGCCGTCAAAGACCCCTCCCAGCCCGCC
>Ga0222719_10004363_pt1 | contig 12402 bp, 16 predicted proteins | sample C33_34DmetaG_FD_165039 | JGI IMG/M metagenome (GOLD analysis project Ga0222719, IMG submission 165039) | Estuarine water microbial communities from San Francisco Bay, California, United States - C33_34D | ecosystem: Environmental > Aquatic > Marine > Unclassified | place: USA: California...
CAGGAAGAAAACATACAGGCACCAATACAACAGATACAACTGCTAGATTTGTTCTAAACTTAAACTTTAAAAAAGATGATGTTGAGGAATGGGCAACAAACTGGGAGGAAAGCCGTGCATCATAATTGGCACATATGGGGAGAAGATCCATTTAAACGTCCTTTAGAATTTTTTGTTAGAGATTTGCCATCTGAAGATACACTGACAGTTTGCAGTGCCGAAGAATCTTATTATCCTGCAAATCAATTAATTGATAAAGATGCACCATTAGATTTTCCTGATAGTTTTGGCAATTACACTGAATTTCAGAAAAATATAAAAAAATTAAAAAGTGTTGATTTTATTTTAGGAGTCAACGATAGACATGTAATAGATGACTACAAAACTCTTGGAAATATTCATACTTGGGATACATTTTTTTTATATCTGTCTTTTTTAAAAATAGACACACGCAATTTAAACACAGACAATTACAAAAAAGTTTTTATCTTTATGAATACAAAAGCACATACTCATAGATGTTTACTAATGGATATTGTTGCATATTATGATCTTCTACCTTACAGCATTTATTCTTGGCACAATTCTCCGACTGGATGGCATACTGTTCCGCACATGTGGAAAGCATGGACGCCAACAGAAGTTACTTTTGATAAGAATTACGATGCACAAAGCAAAGATAGGGGAGAAATGCAACACATAATTCCCAAGGAAGTTAATGATGTGTTTATGTTCTTAGTAAGTGAAACGTTTGTAAATCAAAACTTCATAACAGAAAAAACATGGCATCCTATACTTTTAGGTAAACCCTTTTTAACATACGGATGCCCGGGTTTTTATCAAAAGCTCACAAAATACGGTTTTAAATTATACGACGAAATATTTGATTACTCGTTTGACATAGAATTAAAAGATTCAAGAAGAGCAGAACTTATTGCACAAGAAATATTTAAGATAAAAGAATCTAATCTAAACGAATTATATGACAAAATTAAACAAAAACTAGAATATAATAAAAATCTTGCACTTGATATGATTAAAAACAAAGTAGGTGTGCCAGAGATTGCATACAGTTTTGATCCTTACAAAGAAATATTAGATAAAGTAGAGGATAAAATTAATGAGTAGTGAAGTATACATGATGTTTCCTACACCTGTAATCCGGGTGCCTGCTACAATAGAAAATTATGATCCTGTCCAGATAGAGATAAAAAATGCTATCGACGTAATCGAAGAAACAGGTGATACTTCAACTGTAACATATAATCACAAGTCAAAAAAAGAAACTGCTATTACAGAAAAAACTTACGACTTTATAGAAAAATATAACTGTGTAAATTTGAAGGCAAGAATTATAGAAGCCACTAAAGAGTATTTTGATAAAATAGGCTGGACTGGTAGTAGAGAAATTGTAATTCAAAATTCATGGATCAATATATCAGACATAGATGAAGATAATACACAGCATTGCCATCCTGGATATAATATAAGTGGAACTTATTATTTTAGAATAAGTGAAGAACAAGGCCCAATTGCTTTTTATAATCCTAATAATATAACTTTTTCGTGTGAATTTCCGCAAGGTCCTATCTGTCCTCAGACTACTAATGTAGTGCCTGATGATGGTGATATTTTGTTATTTCCAAGTTGGTTAAACCACAGTGTTAGGAAAAATCGTAGCCAAGAACAACGTGTAAGCGTTGCATTTAACATAGATATTATTAGTAATAATGATATTGCATATGGTTTAGCAAAACAAAGTAATGCTCCTTCACACAGAACTGAACGCAGTATTAAAGGATTAATTAAGTGAAAAAAGAATTATTTTCAATTCCAGTATTTGTAGATAAAGTAGATTTATCCAAAATTGAAATTACACAAACAAACTACGATCCTACGTGGATGGCCGAAGTTAAATCTAATTACCATCATGATCCTATGATGCATCCAGATACATACGACTATCTCGCTGAAGTAATTGAAAAAAATTTAAAAGAAACAGGAAAGTATAAAGATCCGCATATTACTAATATATGGCGTAATAAGTATACTCCGAAAGACGGACAAGAAGTTCATATCCATGCAGGTGTGCAATGGAGTTTTATTATATACGAAACCGTTGAAAAATCGAGAACTGTTTTTCTAAATCCTGCTTGGAAAATGATTGACATTTACTACGGCACAGATGTAAACACTTTTCCTTTTAGTTGGAAGCCAGAAGTTGAGCCAGGAACTATTATTATTTTTCCTAGTTATTTGGAACATTATGTTCTGCCTGGAAACGAAGGATCAACAATAGCAGGCAATGTAGCATTGGAGTATATAAATTGATACATTATAAACTAAGCCAATCGCCGTATATAGTTGAAAATCAAGATGCTATAATCGAACAGTGTCTTAACATAAAAAATAACTTTGGCAATAAAGATACTACATGGTCGTATAATGAATATAATATATTTGCTATTACTGCGGGATCTATATATTTTTACAATATTTTTAAAGAACTAAGAGATATTATTAAGACCGAACTGCCGGATCAGACAACTTGGATGCAGGCATGGTTAAACGTTCATGATTGTGATAAAGTTTTAGACTGGCATAATCACGACTGGGATTATCACGGATATATTAGTATTGATCCTAAAAATACTACAACAGATTTTGAAGAATATTCTATAACAAACAAAGTTGGACAGATATATTTTGGTTCGGGACATAAGTTACATAAAGTCAATGTGATAGAGCCTTTCAGTGACAAAAGAATAACTATAGGATATGACGTGACAACAGATCCTATGATGGATACAGGATGCTACGGACTTATTCCGATAGTGTGAGGAGATAATAAATGGCAGCATGGCCTACAATTTGTGTAGATAATTTTTATGACGATCCAGATAAGGTGAGAGAATTTGCTCTTAGTCTAGATTATGCACCGTCAGAAGATGGACGTTGGCCCGGAAAGAGATCCAAAGAAATACTAGAAATCGATGAGGAATTTATGTCGAAGTTTTGTCATAAATTGATGTCACACTATTTCGATTTGCAAGCAACACAACTGCGTTGGAAAATTAGTTCACAGTTTCAATTAATAGAACCATATGACAAAAACGTTAGTTCTATTAAAAATACAGGTTGGATACATTATGATAGTGCAATTCTAGGAGGATTAATTTACCTCAATAAAGATACTAATCGCGGTAGCGGAACTTCTCTGTATGAGGCCATAGATCCTTCAAAATATGATAAAGATCAAATTGCAAAACATAAATTTTATCTAGAAGGTAACGATGAAGACTATGAAACATTATTAAATAAACACAACGAAAATTTTGTAGAAACAGTAAAGTTTTCGAATAGATATAATAGATTAATAGGTTTTGATTCAGCTGTTCCACATAGAGCAGATAATTTTACTGTTGATAAAGAACCTAGATTAACCCAAGTATTTTTTGTGCAAGATATAGAATCCACAAGACCAAAAATATCGGATATGTTTAGCACAGTATTATAAAGGAGAACACAATGTCAGCAATAAATCTTTTTCCAGTAACAATTTGGAAAGATCCCGCGACGCAAGCAAACTATGATCCTGTGCAATTAGAGATACAGGCAGCATTAAAACATATTAAAGATAATGATGATTTGGAAAACGTATCATACATTTATCGAGATGCTGGAGAACGTAAAAAAGATCATTATAGCGAAGGATATTTTATAAGTGATCAACTTATAGATAAGCATAACATGAAAAATCTAGAAACACGTATCTTCGAAGCTGTTGACCGTTACGTAAGATATGTTGAATGGACTGCACTTGCAAATGAGCCAGATCCGGTTATTCCTAATAAAGCTAAAGGTAATTGGAAGATTATGAACTCGTGGATTAACATTGCAGAAAAAGGTGTCAACCATGATTTTCATGCACATCCAGGTTACACTATTGCAGGTGTATACTATTTTAGAGTTAGTGATGAGCAAGGCGGCATAAGTTGGAACAATCCTAATCCAATTATATATAACGCTGGATTTCCTGAAGGACGAACAAGTCCTCAATGCGTTGAATTTATTCCTAATGACGGTGATATATTATTATTTCCTGCATGGTTACAACATTCTACACACGCTAACCAAACAGACGAAGAACGTGTAAGTGTTGCATTTAATGTCAACTGGATACCAACGGAGATAAGATAATGCCTGATAAAAAAATAATAAAAAACCAAGGCAGAAAAATTATTGTTTATGAAAATGTCTTTAATAGAAGAGAAAATTTAGACATATATAACGAGTTAGTAAATGCAAGTTATGTTAGAACAAATATCGATTGCTTTTTACTAAACAATGTAGATAGAGACGTAAAATGGATGAGTCCTGTAGAGCCAAACACATATCTACACAAAACAATTAATGAAAAATACTACAATACAATAAAAGAAATAGACTGGAATACTGTCAAGTATGACGGTCAATATATTAACTATAACACATACAATAGTGTAGACATGCTACATACAGATCGTAGTTCTAACGATGAAGGTTATTTTACTATTTTACATTATGCTAATCACACATGGGATGTAAATTGGCATGGGTTAACAACATGGTATACTGACGATTGCAGTGAGATAATTTATGCAGCAACTCCTAAACCCGGAATGGTGATTGTGTTTGATTCGAGATTACAACATTCGTCAACTGCACCCTCTCCGCTAGCACAACACCCTAGATATACTATTGCTACTAAGTTACATCATCAGGTTTAGAATTTTTTTCCTGCATACGCATATGCATTTTTTCGTATGCGATTTTTTGATCTAGTTCTTGATAAAAATCAGATAAATCAGGATGACCAATATCTGGCTCTTCTATTCCCCTATCCTTTCTAATTTCTTCATTTACTCCGCATCTGTTTAACAAATAGTTGAATGCTAAACTTATTCTAAAACCTTGCTTAGGATTTTCAGCGGCATGCCAATAATAGGATGGAAAGAAAATAGCTCTGTTTTTTTTAAATTCTACCTTATGGATAGGTTTTGGTTCCGATAATTCTCCATTATCTTGCATAATAGGCATGTCATAGAAAATTGTATCGCCTTCGTCTCCGTCTAGATAATATACCATTGTCCACATATCTGGTTCTTCCCAATCGAGATGTATTGCTAGTTTATCATCAGTAGGATACTGTCCATTAAAATGAACCCTATGTATGTTTAAAACTTGGGCATCTGGATAAAGATTAGGAAGATGCTGCCATTGCCACAATTCATTAAAATAATCTGCAATCCCTTCGTGATCTCCCCTAAATGGTCCACTAGATCCTCTATGATGGCCAGCTTGAGATACCCAAGTTACAAAAAATCTACTTCTATCTTGTCTAGTTGCAGCCATGCCATATTTCCATCGCTGCATTTCTCTTACACGTTCAACCCATGTGTCATAAAGCCACTCAGGTGCTACATTGTCTACTACTTTGATATGATTTATATTTACTGTCATCCTGCCTCCAACTCAAGAGAAGAATCTCCGTGATTTAATTCTCCTACAGGAAATAAATTAAAAGCAATACTGTATCTATTTTCTTTACCTGTATACATGTTTATTCTATGATATAGATAACTAGGAAAAAATACGATTAAATTAGTATCAGGTTCTATTATAATTTGATCACTATTTAAAATTGTGTGTTCTTCTGGTTCATTAGGTAACAGTGTAGATAATGTAGGGCGTATTAGTATTAAGTTTCCGCTATCTATATCGTTCGTAGGTTTCTCATATAATACTGCACTATAGTAAGAATTCTTATGGTGATGGTGTTGACAAAATCCCCTAGTAGGAGTCATTGTCATCCAACTAGTAGTAATATTAAAATTAGTGTCTTTTAATTTTAAGCATTCGTCTTTAAATTTATTAAATTCATCAAACAATATTTTTTTAATTTCCGGATATTCGTTCAGCAATCGCATTTTTTTACTGACAAAACCTGCTGTATTATCGCCTGTTGATTTACTAAACTCTATATTATCTATATCATTCCAGATAGCACTAATATCTTGTTTAATATGTGTAGCACCGATCACTGATGGAAATGCAGGAATAATTTTATAATCATTTAACATCAGTTACTCCTACATTGAATACTATAGTTTTCCTTCCTTCTGTGCTTGCATTGGTAGGAACTCTATGGTCAGCCCATGATTCCCAAAATATAAACAATCCGTTATGTGGCTTTACAGTAATTGTATGGTTATCAGATACAGAATATAGATCATTTTCTATCGCATATGTTGGTTCTAAATATTTTACCCATGCTTTATTACTTGACCTAGGATTATAAAATTCTAAGGGAGCAGCATTTTCTGGAACATTCAAATACATCAATCCTGATAGTAACGCTCCTGGATGATCATGATAATCGTGCCTATCTCCTTTTATCATTTCGCTAACAAAAATACTACATTCATATTCTAAATCAGGATGAAGTTTTATATTCCTACTGTCAAAATATTCTTTTGCATATTTTAAAATATAATTATTGAAATGTGCTAATTCAGGCTCTTTAGACAAACCCGGATCCGGCGTATAAGTGTTTTTATAATTCCATGTGTTAGTAAGTCGTGAAGAATCACCTAAAAATTTGTTTGCTATAGGTAATAATTCTTCTGCTAACTCTACGTTAGTGTGGCATTGAACATCTAATGAATAAAATACATGCTGTGGCATGCATATATTTATGGATTACGATCTTTTACAGCTTTAATAGTGGTATAAAAATCGCTAGTTTTTGCTTGTTCGCCAAGTAAACCTTCATCAATTGCATGATACATCATATCTAATTGATTTTGCATAGAAGGATATTCTAAAACTCTTTGACGTTTGCCAGATGCTTGATTATATTCTTCTACATTTTCAATGTGTTCTGCTTGAACAGCAGCCCATGTAATGCCCGCAGCATCTAGTATCGGTTTCACTTGCTCATAAGTATATTCATTTCCAGGATCACCTGTAGCTGGATCTACTTCCACCATGTCTTCAGGTGCTTGTGTATCAATAAAATGAAGTTGTTTAAACTCTTCTTCTGTAGTGAAACTAAACGAACCGGAAAATTCCCATTGTCCGTTGTTGTGTTCTCCTAATAGATCATTTAACGCATGGCCCATGAAGGGTGCTTTGTTAAGATCGTAACGTAATGATTTATCTCTTAGCGCCATATTATTTTTTCTCCATACGTATTTAGTATCTTCCTAGGTTTCCTGAGTTCATAACTAAATGATCTAGCTCCCAAACTTCAAGAATGTTGTTTTCCCAATTTCCACGTCTAGTTTGTCTGCCAATGCCTGCATGAACACGGCAAGGTCCACTCCAATTAGCGTGATAAATTCTAAATCTATGCTCTTCTGTAGGATGATTAGGATGCACAGGAACTAGATAATCAACATTACACATCCAATATAAGTCTCCTGCATTGTTTTCCATAGCAGCATGGTGACCCATATCCATTACACGGTTCCAGCCTGAACTAGGCGTCCATCGGTATATAGCAGCGCCTGTTCCTTGGCCACCACCACCTTGATCATCACATATAGTCTGGTATCTAATTCTATACCAATTACGTGCATTAGCTGGCACACCCATGGTTACTTCAGAACCAGAATATCTCCATTGGTTTCCAAATCCACTTCCTGCATTAAAGTCTCTACTTCCCGAAGAGGTAAATGAAACTTTAACAATTCCTTCAGCAAACTGCTGTGTATGAGTATCTGCGTTTGTTAAATTAGTTCCGTCTAGTTTTGTTGCCATTTAATACCTCGTCATATTTACTGATTGGCCCTTGTTATTATCAAGTTCCCAAACTTCAAATAGTGCATTGTTCCAGTTTTGCTGACGCAGGTCAGCTCCAATAGAGCAGTTACATCTCATTCCTACTGACGGATGTCTGCGTCCATAAATTCTAAATCTGTGTTCTTCGGTGTTGTTAAGTGCTGGTGCATAGTATAGTGTTCTTACCGAAGTATAAAAATCGCCTGCGTTGGCTTCATAATTAGCATGCCAGCCGCTATCTAAAATTCTATTCCAACCAGTGCTAGGTGTCCATCTATACAGCGCATAACCGCTTCCGCCATTGCTGCCGCCTTGATCGTCTGTGCATGTATACCATTCGCATCTATACCAGTTGTTAGCATTAGCAGGAACTCCCATGCTTATTTCGACACCATTAATATGTGTCCATGTGTTACTAGGTAGGCCTTTATCAACTGATGTGCTTCCACACATTCTGTGCTTAATTACAGCACGAGTTTCAGAACTTTCTCTTCCTGATGAATATTCTACTCCGGTGCCTTTAAGTTTAGTTGCCATGCTTAATACCTCGTCATCCTTGGTGTATTGTAAACCCTATCTCCGTCCACTTCCCATACTTCATATTGATTGTTGTTCCAACCATTACGTCTAAGGTCGTTACCAATACTTGCATTAAATCTCATCTGTCCATTGTTGTGTTTATGATAGCCTAATCTAAATCTATGCTCTTCTGTAGGATGATTAGGATGAACTGGAATCCAGAAAATTCCTTGATTTTGTCTATACCAGTCTCCGTAGTTGTTATCATAACTAGCATGGGAACCTTGTGAAAGCATCTCGCCCCAGCCTGAACTAGGTGTCCAACGGAATACTCTGATGCCTACACCTGAAATGTTACCATCTGTGTCATCTGTTACAGTTTGCCAAAAAACTCTATACCAATTACTTGATTTTTGTGGAACTCCCATGTTAACTTCAGAACCATTAACAATACCACTATTACCATTAGGTGTTCCTGTGTATTGATCTACACTAGAACCACTACCAAATCTCACTTTAACAATAATCGGGCTATCACTCTGTGTCATAGTTGTTGCACCAGTGCTATACTGATCATACACTACTCTACCGAATTCTACTCCGTCACTTTTAAGTGAATTTGCCATCTATTACGCCCTCTTTTCTAATCTTGTAATCTGTTCTTGCTGATCTTTAATTGCTTCAATTAACAGAGCAACTAAGTTACCGTATGCAACACTCTTGTTGCCTTCCTCACCTCTAACCAATGAAGGAACTACCTTTTCTACTTCCTGTGCAAGAACTCCAATTTCTTGTGATTTATTTGATTTTCTCGTATACGAATATCCTGTTAACTGTTTGACCATGTCAATGGCTCCAGTTAATGGTTTAATATCTTCTTTAACGGCAACATCAGAAGATGCAGTTAAAATTACTGCTGTTAGTTCGCCGCTGTTAGGATTATATGTAAATCCTGTATCAGTTCTTGTTGCTGTATTTCCTGTTGCAGCGTTAACAAACAATGGATAATTTGTTGCATTTGTATTGTTATCTGCTGTCAATGTTACTTGTGCTGCTGCACCAGTAATGGCACCCACAGTCATAATATCAGTTGAAGGATTGTAATTTAAGGATGTGGCAACGTTTGCTGTAACTAATCCTCCGCTAGTTCCACTTGCAAATACAGGATAAAAAGCAGCATTTGAAGTTGTTGCTTGAACAACAGCAGCAACCTGTGAAAAACTCAGTGTTCCTGCACCGTCTGAAACAAGAGCATAGTTGGCTGCTGCGGCATCCGCATCTGGAAGCGTCCAGGTAACATTTGATGCTATAGTTCCTGGTGCTTGGAATGCTACCCAGTTGGAACTATCTGCATCAGCAAATCTTAGATCATTTTGTGCATTAATTTGCGTGTTATTTGTTATTTCAACAATACCCGTTCCCAATGGACTTAACGAAACGTTACTGTCCTCAACCGCGGTAACGACCGTTGAATTTTCAACAAGAACACCACCAATTGATGGACTTCCTGCTCTACCGCCTCCGATTTTTCTTGCCATTTTGCTCTTCCTATATCAATTTTTTATATTGTAGATGTTTCAATGCCGTATGTAACTGCACTTACGTTTACCGCACTTGCATATACTGAAATAATTTTACCAGCATCTAATACGATACCAGTTCTTTCCAGCGTTCCTTTGGCTGATAATTGAACATCATACTCAATAAATTCTTCGTTAGCAGGTGCCGATGGGCCTCCTGTAGTTGTTACTGCTATTCTTACATTAACAGCCGTTGCACCTCTGTTACAGAGGCTGATCGTTGCTACTGTAAAAGTATCTGCAGGAACAGTATACAACGTTGTATATGTTGTTGCTGCTAAATCTGCTACTCCTAGTCTTCCTGTTGCCATTTTATTTGTTCTCCATTGTTATTTATGTCAAAAAGTAGTTGAACGCTATAGGTAGGCCTGACACGCCTCCCTTGAACTCAAACGTTGCATTCATATTGATTTTTGCGCCTGTAGTTGTTGTGATTTGGTTAGTTGCGATATAAATCGAACCTGCCGTAACACTGTTAACGTTTAGAGACGCACCTCCACCACCAATTTGTGAACTAATATATGCCTTAATTGCTCTCTGTGTTGGAACAACATTATCACTGTTTGCAGTAAAGAATGGATCTGTTGAGAATTCAGTTACACTTGCTGAGTTACCACCTAGTGTAACCTCACCTAGTGTAAGTTCTTGTAGCCCTGAAATATTAAATGCATCAGCATTCAATGTTGCAACACCAGTTGACTGTTCAATCGTAAACAGGTCTCCAACTCTAAAGTTACCATCTTGGTCAGTGGATGTAAAGAATACTCTACCTCCATTATCGTCCTTAGTTTCGTTAGTCTGTATCGGATCTTGTAAAGGAATTCCTGGATAGTTAGTTTCTGTAAATGATCCTGTTCCGACATCTAAGAAATCGTGTCCTGTTAGACGCACTTGAGAATATCTAATTCTTGTTGTTACGGATGTGCCATCTGGTGGACTGTCAAATACTGTAACATCCGGTGCAACCTGTAAGAATGCTGTGTATGATCCGTCATTTTCTCCTAGGAGAGTTAATACCTGAACCAGTTTATAAACATCCCCAGGTCTATGTCCAAGGACAACGTTAGATCCCACTGCTGGTCTTTCTGTTAGTCTTCTAACAGCAAGGTATTGTCCGGACTGGAAGATATCTGCGAAGCCGTCTCCACTATCTAAATCAGCACTTGCACTTGAGAAACCTGTTCCTCTGTTAATCCAACTTGGGTTTGCCAACGCTCCCTTACCAATTCTAACTTGTGTAGGCACTTCAAATGTGTTGTTTGGATCAGTAATAGTAATTGTTGGAGCACTAGTGTATGCTGAACCCGGCTCTACTATTCTAATAGCAAATATCTTATTAGTTGCTACATATGCTCTTGCTCTTGCAGTAGCACCTGTTTTAGTTTCACTTGCTGCTGTTCCTGTTCCTTCTTGTATGACAACAAACTTACCATCTTGATCTGGATTACCGTGAGCACTTGCTCTAGCACCAGTTCCGCTCAAGTTAGTTGAAAGTGTTCTGCTAGTCCATGTAAGACCATCAGGCGAACTTGCAGCGATATTGTCACTCGAGTTAACAGCAAGGAATACACCCTGTCCATAACTTACATGGATCCAAGATTTGCTTGCTGGAAGAGTTGTTTCTGTCCAATTTGCGCCACCGTTGATACTTATTGCTGCCTTAGTTCCTGTTGTGTTAGATACTGCAACAAATCTTCCGTTGCCCCAAGTTACTGACTTCCAATCTGAACTTGAAAGACCAGTTCCTGCTGTCCATGTGGTTCCATTATCGTTGGAATAAGCAACTGCTGTTCCGCCACTTGCGATTGCTACCCAGTAGCCTCCGCCATAAGCAACACTTTCCCAAGTTGTTGAGCTTGGAAGATTTGCACCTGCTGTCCATGTTACACCACCGTCTTCGGTAACTGCTGTTGCATTACCACTAGTTTCGATAGCCATAAATCTGCCACCACCATATGCAACATCTACCCAAGTAGTGCTGCTAGGTAAGTTTCCGCCGGTTGTCCATGTTAAACCACCGTCAATTGAGTATGCAGTGCTGTTTGAACCTGTTGCAACCACCACAATGTGTGCTGCGTTTGGTTTTGCAGTTCCTGCTGTGGATGTAAATGATCCTGCACCTGTTGCAACAAATGTTGTTCCCGCAACAATCGAGCTTGATCCAAAGTTAGTCCAAGGACTATCACCAGTTGTCAAAATTGTGTATGATCTTCCAGTAACAAAGTTACCTGCAGATTCTGTAAGTGTTAGTTTACCTGCTGCTATACCTGACCAAGTTCTTGATGCAGGTAAAACACCACTTCTTGTATTAAATGTTGAACCGTTCGATGTAGTAAGAACATCTTGATTTGCTGCACTTGCTGGTAATACAATAAAGTTACCTCCAGCACCTGTGCCGCTAAAATCAAATTCTCGAATAGCACCATTGGCTGTATTAATGGATGTTACAGTTATGGTAATATCATTAGTTATTGCTGCG
>Ga0222719_10004364_pt1 | contig 12401 bp, 7 predicted proteins | sample C33_34DmetaG_FD_165039 | JGI IMG/M metagenome (GOLD analysis project Ga0222719, IMG submission 165039) | Estuarine water microbial communities from San Francisco Bay, California, United States - C33_34D | ecosystem: Environmental > Aquatic > Marine > Unclassified | place: USA: California...
ACATCGGCTCAACTAATTAACCGTGACATTGTGCATTCCAAAGTCAGTCCTTTGGAAGTCGAAAAGCTTGTCATGGATGAATCTCGAAATGATGAGGAAGAGGTACCGGTGCACCTTTTAAGTCAACATGATCATCGTCACTTGCCCAGCAATGTCAACCTAATGGAACGATCCAAACCCTTTGACAAGATTATGGCAGCCAATCGAGGAGAAATTGCGACCCGTATTTTTCGAGCCGCCAGTGAATTGGGGATTGCCACTGTCGGTATTTACAGTCATCCAGGTACGTACTACCTATCGATTGACAGAATGAGCAGACTCGTATTACGATTCGGATGTTCCTATGGTACTGAACGACATTCATTATTTTCCTGTTCCCTTTTGCTGTGTGTTTAGATCGGTTTACCCAGCATCGGTACAAATGCGACCAATCCTTTGAATTGGACAAGAATAAGTCACCAGTGGCACAGTATTTAGATATTGACGGAATTGTCGAGATCTGTTTGAAGAATGGTGTCCAAGCGGTGCATCCAGGTACGCATCTTTTGGACTACGTTTCTGTTTTCCCCCTATTTGATCTAATAAAACTTTGTTGTGTTTTCCGCCTTTCAGGATACGGCTTTTTGAGCGAGAATGAAGGATTCGCGAAAGCTCTGGAGGACAATGGCATTGTATTTATAGGACCGACGGTAAAGAACCTTCAGGAGTTTGGTGACAAGACGGCCGCCCGTCATATGGCAATCGCTAACAATGTACCCGTCGTCCCGGGAAGTGAGGAAGTCTTTGAGACCGCCGAAGAAATGTCCCGTTGGATTGATGATCCTGCAAATAATTGTTCGTACCCTGTCATTGTCAAGGCACTTATGGGAGGAGGAGGCCGTGGGATACGGGTTGCTCGCTTTCGAAGTGAATTGGCGTCCAAGTTCCGGGAAGCTTCCAACGAGGCTGCCTCTGCAGTAGGTGACGGTCGTTGTTTCGTAGAGAAGTATGTAGAGCATACAAGACACATAGAAGTACAGTGTATCGGAGACGGACAGGGAAATGTCATTCACTTGTGGGATCGAGATTGTTCCGTTCAACGACGTCACCAAAAGGTAATCGAAGTGGCCCCTGCTGAAGGAGTTCCTCCTCATACCCGTGCGGCTATTCTCAACGATGCGGTACGGTTATTAAAGGCCGCTAATTACCGTAACGCTGGCACTGGTAGGTACCGTGTTTTACTCTTTTTAACATTTTTCTATGCAGCGATTCTCAAACGACTTTTTCTTTACAACACCAATCCTCGCCGCTCAGTTGAATTCTTGGTGGAAAATGCTGACTCTGAAAATCCAAGATATTATTTTATGGAAGTCAACCCGCGCGTGCAAGTTGAACACACCGTGACTGAAGAAGTAACCGGATACGACATGGTCCAGACTCAGATCTTGATTGCTTCGGGTAGAACACTCCCTGAGCTGGGACTCACTCAAGATTGTATCCCCGAGCCGACGGGCTGCGCAATGCAGTGTCGTGTGACTACGGAAGACCCTTCAAAGAGTTTCCGTCCAGGAACCGGTAGAATCGATGTACTGCGTATGCCGGCTGGTAATGGCATACGATTGGATGATGGCCCTGGTTTCCAGGGTGCAACAATTACGCCATGGTATGACTCGCTCTTGGTCAAGATTACGGCCAGAGCTCGGACGAGAAAGGAAGCTGCTGCCAAGATGACTCGAGCGCTTCGCGAGTTTCGAGTCCGTGGAGGTGAGCCATTTTCATTCATGTTTTTGCTACAGAATGCCACTTGCCGTGTTCTCGCCTCACCTTGGCCTTTCTTATCATCAGTGAAAACTAATAAGTCTTTTCTTCTCAATGTGCTTCAGCATCCACAATTCTTAAATGGTGTGGTTGACACAAGCTTCATTGGAGAGAACCCTCAACTGCTTCTTCCTGTTTCTGAGAGAGATCGAGCCGACAAGCTTTTGCACTACTTGGCAACCGTGATTGTGAATGGCCCACCTAAGTCGCTAGGTGCCACGGGAGCCCCTCCCTGCTCACTTGACCCAATCGTTCCGAGTATCCCCCAGATATCGGGAACACGTCGGGAACGGACCCTGAAATGTATCTTTGACGAAGATGGCCCGGAGGCATTTGCTAAAGCAATTCGCGAGAACAAGGGACTACTCATCACAGATACGACTTGGCGAGATGCCCACCAATCTTTGCTTGCCACCAGGGTTAGAACTACAGATCTCCTTAAGATTGCACCGGCGACCAAGGTTGCTCTTGCTAACGCATGTTCACTTGAATGTTGGGGTGGCGCCACCTTCGACGTTTCTCTTCGTTTCTTACACGAATGCCCATGGGAGCGGTTGGCTGCTCTCCGAAAAGCAGTCCCCAACATTCCACTACAGATGCTACTGCGTGGGGCGAACGCCGTCGGCTATACCAATTACCCTGACAACTTGGTTTACGAGTTCTGCAAGAAGGCGAAGGAAACTGGAATCGACATCTTTCGCATATTTGACTCTCTGAATTATATCGAAAACATGAAACTGGGTATTGATGCCGTTCATCGTGCCGGCGGAATTGTCGAGGCTGCATTGTGTTACACAGGAGATATCACGGACCCACACGGAAAGTATACCCTCGAATACTATCTTGATTTCGTTCGTCAACTGACGGACCTAAATATACACATCCTTGGTATCAAAGATATGGCTGGGCTACTAAAGCCGGAAGCCGCGACGATGCTTGTGGGGGCGATCCGAAAGGAATTTCCAGATCTTCCAATCCACGTCCATACGCACGATACGGCAGGCACTGGTGTTGCTTCGATGCTTGCCGCGGCTCGAGCTGGCGCCGATGTCGTCGATGCTGCGATCGATGCCATGTCCGGAACATCTTCGCAGCCGTCTCTGGGGGCCATAGTGGCCAGTACAGCCGGAACTTCGTTGGATACAGGATTGGACCTTGAGCAGTTGAAAGCTTTGAATGAATATTGGGAAGAATGCAGACGCCTCTACTCTCCCTTTGAGTCGGGTCTAAAGACTGGATCAGTCGATGTATATGACCACGAGATGCCAGGTGGTCAGTATACTAATCTACTATTTCAGAGCTCACAGCTTGGTCTCTCTGGCCAATGGTCCAAGGTGAAAAAGGCATATGCCTCCGCCAATCGTCTGCTTGGGGACATTATCAAAGTTACCCCGAGTAGTAAAGTGGTGGGTGATTTGGCGCAGTTTCTGGTCGCGAATGATCTCAGCGAAGAAGAGGTCATCGCCAAGGCCGAGTCGCTATCCTTTCCCAAGTCTGTTGTTGAATACTTTCAGGGTGCCATCGGGCTACCGCCCTTTGGCTTCCCCGAACCACTTCGCTCAAAGGTCTTGAAGGAGTTTAGCCCTACGGCTGTAGGCAAAGACCCCGAAAAGACGTCGGGTAGGGCGAGAACTACGCATCAACTATACGATATGGATGTCGCACGAGCAAATCTGGAAAAGAAGTGGAAAGACTCGGGCATTGGTCACGTCAAACCGACAGACGGTACGGTATTCCTTGCGTGTTACATGATATATCGTATTGAGTCATTTCCTTTGATTCTGTTTCTCAACGAGATATCTTTTCTTCTTCTTGTTCGTTTCAGTGTTGAGCCATGCATTGTATCCAAAGGTATTTGAAGACTTTAAAGCATTCCAATCCGAATTTGGAGATGTCAGTGTCTTGGACACTCGTTCTTTTCTCGTGGGAATGCAAGTGGGACAGGAAATCGAAGTTTCCTTGGAAGATGGGAAAACCTTGGTCATTCTATTGGTATCTGTGTCTCCTCCTGATCCCATTTCGGGTATGGTCACTGTCTTTTTTGAACTCAATGGTGCACCGCGACAAGTCCAAGTCCACGACGATTCCCTTGCAACCTCCCAATCGTTGCGGTCCAAGGCCGACAGTTCCGTCGAGGGAAGTATCGGAGCCCCCATGCCGGGTGTCGTTGTGAATGTTTCCGTCCGAAAAGGCGATGCGGTTGAACCAGGATCTCCGCTGGTGACGTTGAATGGTATGAAAATGGAAATGACCGTGGTCTCACCTGTCAAGGGCATTGTGACCATGGTTGAGGTCGAAACTGGACATGAGGTAGAAGCGGGTGACTTGTTGGTCGAAGTCCGACAATTGGGTGTCAGCCAAGATGCCTAGTAGGTAGTTGCTACTCTAGCTAAGTGGACTTAGAGAATCGAGACAAAATTAGCACGAATTCTTCCAGTTTTGTGTTTTTTGTGAGCTTACGAGAAAATTCCTCTTTGCCGGCCGGCCGGCGTGTATCTTTCATGAACATTTTGAGCAACGTCTTCTTCATTGTTTCGACAAGAAGTGTCGCAGCAACTGGCAGAACGCTTACTATCTTGCGTGCAGCGCAGACCAGAGTCTCTCTGCCTATTTTCTCATGTCGTTTGTCCTGGCTGTCGGCGGTTTCGTGATTGTCGGTGTTGCTGGCATCGCCTGGTACGCCAATCGAAAGCTGACACAACGATCGGTCCATGTGGACGTCCACGAGCTTCAACACTGTCAACTTCCAGATGATACTCTCTTTCCTCTGTTGCAACCTCATTTAATTAGTATAGCAGAATTAGCACAAGATCGTGGCTACTCGTCCGTGTTGCATCTGGTCCAAGCCATGATTGGTGTCCAGCCGACCTGTGACATGGCGTTGGAAATTTGGCCACCGGCCTTTGAAACGTACAATTTGATTTTGCCCGGTTTTTTGAATTTTCCAGAATTGCTGCTACCGCCTACCTTGTCAGGAGCTGCTCCGAAAGAGTTGGTATCCATCGCCATGTACGCATCGTCCAAGGCCAATGGATGTGCCTATTGTACGGCCCATACCTGTTCGTTTGCCTTGCGACGTGGGGTCGATCCACAAGTATTGGGAAACATTCTTCGTCATGTGCAAGAAAAGGGAAACAAAAGTGAATCCGATCCGTCTCAAAACACACGTCAAGCCGTCGTCAAGGTTGCCTATGGAGTAGGAACGGTTCCGGCGACGTTGCAACCGGCAGATGTACAAGACATTTATGATGCCATGAAGAATCAATCACATGTGGAATGGATTGTGGCCGCCGCAGCCATGTTTGGGGCCTACAACAAATTTATGGATGGACTGGGGATCCCATTGGAAGATGGAGCCTATGCCGAGACAAAAGCAGTCATGGATCAAGACATTCGACAATTCGAGGCTGGCAAGGCCGGTAGTATGTTACCAAAAGAACCGTCACTATCACCCATCCCACCCAAGGACGATTGGAAACTGATCCTGGCCTGTTTGGTCCAAGGAGTGCGACCGGGAGGGGCCTTGGCATTGGACAAGCGATTGCATGGGGACACTCCCAACGATAAGGCTGGCTGTCTCCAGTATTTACGTAATCGCTTTGGGACAGACTTTGGCTTGGTAATTGATCACTTACACAATTTACGTCTGATTCGAACCATGACGGCCATTATTACGAAAAACATGGACGATGGCAATTCGGCGGGTCTTTGTCTTTCGCGAAAGGTAGTTGCTGGAATGGCCTTTTGTGATGTGCTGGAAAATCCACGGTTGGCCAAGGAACTCGAGGCTATGGCTGCCAAGTTTCCGCCAACTCCATCCGAAAGAGACTCGGAGGAAGAAAAGGAACGTATGAAGCTATTACTCAAAGTTACCAAGGCACTTTCGTACACTCCCAATCGGGTCACGCCCGCACTGGTGAAACAATTACGAGAAAAGGAGCATTTGATTAGTGCCCAGATGTTGGTAGAGCTGGTGGCATTCTTGGCCATCGTGCAACTCTTACATCGTTTTGAAACCTTTTTTCATGTGGGCACCGATGTTATCCATGTCAAATGAAAAAAGGGATAAAGCATAATACTAGAAGAGATACTTTCTACTTCCTCTACTCTAGCAGAGAGTAGAGAGACTCGTCAATACGGGTAGCGCACGGCCTCAATTTTAACAATACTTGGATCGATAAGTCAGGATTCGATCATAAAAAATTACTACGTTGTTGTATTCATCGCATGTCCCACGTCTTTTCTATTTCTCGCTCTCTCATTAAGACCTCAGGCGGCTTGCGATACTGTTGGTTGACTCCCATGGCCATGATGAGAGCCGATATGAGCCCAAAGTACCCCGACGTCAAAGCGATCCGTTGTCCCATGGTAATCTTGTAGTAGTTTGGTGGTGTATACGCAGCCGGGTTGTAGAACCGTTGAAATGTTTCATAGCCACCGGCAAGAAGAATCAAATAAAAGATGGGATTGTGAATGTATCCTTGATACGCCAACATCCCACCGAGGCCCAGTCCTACCACACCGGCATAAGGCGACAGAGCTCCCGTAATACGCCCTCCGTCCATAGATCCAATCGGCAAAAGATTAAACAAGTTAATCATGAATCCAAAGTCGGCCAAGGCATAGAGTAATTGTGACTGAGTTTGTGCTGCAGCAACCGCAACTCCAGCCGCGCCCAGAGATCCCAACACGGGCCCTCCAAACGCAACAAGCGCATCTTCATAAGCATTTCGTGGTTGTTCCTTCATGGCAATGGCTGCGCCCATAAAGGGTACAAAGACCATCGGACTAAAAGGAATCCCCCGCTGTAACATAACCAACGCGTGTCCTGTTTCATGAATAAAGATAAGTCCCACCATCCCAACCGCATACGGCCAACCGAAAAACATGGAATAGGTTCCAACCGTCACAGCCATGGATGCCAAGGAACTTAGTTTAGTGACCTTCAAGGCTGCCAGGACATATTTGGTCTTTCCAAAGAGCAAGGATGCTGCTCCCACTACACCCAACGCGCCTCGCGCCAGGTTGTTATTCTGATCGTTCTTGCCACGGCCTGGTGGAATCACCGGCGGGCGTGACGAGGATGCCAAGGTGCGCACAATCGACAAGGTTTGCCCTGGCAGCGTCGCGCAAGATTGATGAAGTGGAAACGCACTATTTCCGCTCAGAGTACCAAGTGTCACAAAAGGGTACGACCCAATGGACCGCGAGAAGGCAACACGTCGAAAGTCACCCATCAACAGGCGATACGGCGCGCAACTTGTGCGAGTAAAAGATGTCATTGAACGACACGGCGCAAGGAACTTGATAGTCTCTGACCTACTAGCCCCCGAGAGTGCAGCCCTTAGTCTCGTCGCCTCCCTCACGGCCCCGGATCTATGTGATAGTCTGATCATGATATCCATATTACTTTTATCAAAGTCAAGAACAGAAAGCTCTCGAAGTGTTATTGTCGGTCGTCGCTGCGATGGAACATCACAAGCAAAATTATTAGGGTAGGGGTGAAAATATTGAAAACTGATAGAGAACAGGATAATCATTCGTTGAATTGATATTGTTACTGAGTTCGCGTTTGTACAAAATCAATTCAGAGAATATGTCAAGGGAGTTGGATATTTAAACACGTCGCCTTCTCCAAGTCATTTTCTACGTTCTTTCAGCGGTCATTTCTGACTTTGTGCAATTCTTTTGACTCGGCGGCGTGCAGCACATCATATCGACCGACCCCATTTTCTTGGTTGATCCTTTCGGAACAAGCCAGTTTATTCGAGTGTGATTCATGTTTCAAAGCCTACTTGACCACAAGACCCCTGTTCAAGTCTCTCCGCGTGACCTAATCCGCTTCTATTATTGTTACTTTGCCAAGCGCTTTTAAAGCATCAGTTGTGCCTTTTCGACGACGGTCAACGACTCCTCATAGACTTCCTCTCAAAGCCATCGCCATGAAGAAAGCCCATCAACCATCACCCATGACAACCACCAGCCTCAAGATGACCTTGACGGCCCATTTTTTCTTGATCCTAACTGTCTGTTCTTGCAGTGCCTTTGTCAATCCAGCTGCCACCAGACCGTCATCGTCGTCGACAGCTTCACCGACGGCATTGTCGATTCGAATGGACCTTGAGCACGAACCGCACAATGACCGTATTCTACGCCGCTTTCGACTGGAATCCCCAACTTTCATGACAACGACGGTGAATCCAGCGAAATCTCCTCGCCAGATTCCCAGTCCCAGTCGTCGTGTCTTGCGTCAGTTTGGGTTCCATGTTGCTCCAGCAACCAAGGAAGAGACAGCCAACGAGGCGGTACAGGAACGACCGGCCTTTGTTGCTCCCTCCCTGACGGTTCCATTCAATATCAATAACATTTCTTCCTCAAAGGCCTTTGAAATCGATCCAGACCGATTGCATCCGTCAGTCATTCAAGTTGCCACGAAACACGGCATGCCATGGACATCGTCCATGTCGACGTCGTCATCTGGCAACGTCGCACAGCAGCCATACTTTCTACCCTTTTGGCAATTCCAGCTGCATTTCATGTCCAAACATTTGACGAATCTTCGGGGAATACCCAGCGTATCTCGTCCGTCAAATGACAACAAGGATACCAGTGACATGTCATATGCTTCCAATGACTCGATGCGCATGCACACGAGTCAATTCACGTCCGATGAATACAAGAATATTCGCATGACATTCATGGACGGCGACAAGATTCAAGTATTTACCAGTGTTTGGTACCCTCAACCACACCTTAACCTGCCAATCTTGGCATGTGACTTTTTGATGTTTGGCAAAGGGGACAAGAAACGGCTGGTATGCATTTGCGACTTGCAGCCAATACAAGAAAGGGAACAAGACCACGACCGTACGTACGAGCACCTACTGGAACCAATTCGAAATCAATATCCATCGTTACAATGTGAAATGACGGATCGCTTCTACAACAGTGAAGACCAATTCTTCTCGTCCCAGATCTTGCTTAGTAGAAGAGGAGGTGTCGACGGAAACAGAGAAGATACCGACGATGAAACTTTCATCTTCCAAGAGCTCTTCCCTGCCTACACGCAATATATGAAGACACATGTGGACCTGGTCAAGTCTGTTGATAAGGATACCAACGACAAGGAAGAGATTGCGAAGGTGTTAGAACGGCACACCGTCTACGACACTTATTGCGCACAACGGGATCCAGCTCATCCAATGCTGGCTCGTGCCTTCGGTCAAGATTTTGCAGACTCCTACATGTATGACATCTTGTTCCCTCTGGCGGACAGAAAGCAAGAAAGTACATAAGGGACAGATTAATTCTCGATGCCCTCGCTTGACTCCAAAGGGAATTCACATTGATGCAGGAGAGGGTATCAATCGCCACCGACGTCATCTAAAAACCTTTCCCAGATTGTTGATCCACTCAAATTCTCGATTCTCTGGCTCACACAGTATAGATTTTTGGGATTAGACCGTCCTTTCAATTTTAATCATTCATAAACTAAACTACATCAGTTCAAAATCTTCGCTTCATAATAGAGAGAGCGTTCACTTTATCTCCGATCTCTCGGTCCCGGGTGGGTTACTGAATCCCGAATCAACACTCGTGACTAATGAGTCGTGTTCAAAGAAATCTTTCTTGGAGAAAGCCCCACAATGCGGCGACGACGAGAAGAGTAAAAGCTATCGAAGTGTTCTCTTTCCGACCTGTAGCATAGGAAGTTTCTGAAGCGAGAGATTGTCACTGTTCGTACCCGAGAGAAGACGAGGAACCGTGACGATGAACGGTGGCAAGACGACAACATCCTCCGCCGATGCTATTGGTATATCTATATCGGTTTTGGTGATTGCCCATCCCGACGACGAAAGCATGTTTTTTCTACCAACAATACGAGCTTGTCAGACACAAAAAGATTCTTCGTGGGATGAATTTTGGATCCTGTGTTTAACTATAGGCGATTACGATGGACTGGGAGCCGTACGAACAAAGGAGTTGGAAAAAGTGTGCAACACGAATTTGTTGCACGTCGACGAGCTTATTCAGCTCGACGACCAAGCGCTACTGGACCACCCAACGCAATCGTGGAATGTTGAACATGCTTACGGCTGTATTCGAGAAGCTCTGCGCCGCAAACTCGATGAAAAACGCAAAGATTGGGGTGATCAATCGACAGTACACTTGAAAGTGCTTACCTTTGACGACGAGGGTGTTTCAGGTCACATCAATCATCGAGATTGCCACTATGCTGTGTGTTTGTTTGATTTGAAGATACGGGAAGAAGTGCGAAGCGGAAACAAGAAAACTCTGAAAGCCAAACTACCTGGTGTGGAATCAATGGAAGTCTGGACTCTGGAGACCATACGAAATCCTATTCGCAAATACATACCAGTCATTGAGTGGATTCGGCTAGTCGCTTTCACTCTGACGACACTTGGTGTCGCAATACTTCCTCTTTGGGCCTGTGCAAGGCATCTAAATCCTGCAAGTCTGATACACGGGCGAGAGGTCATGACATGCCGTCTGAACGACCCGTTGTTGAATTGGAGGGCAATGGCGGCACATCATTCGCAATTTGTATGGTATCGCCGCTTGTTTGTGATCTTTAGTTGCTACACCTACGTAAATGTCCTGCGGCGTTTAGGAAGCGATGAGTCGAGGACCAAGGAAGTACAATAGCTGAGATCTGAGATCGACCAACTAGCTAGTAGCTTTCAGTCCGTGACTGAGTACCAGGTGACATCATCCTAGTGACCCCTGTGAAGGAAAATTTGAAGGGTAGGGTTGATGATGTCATGTGATAACAGTTGAGTGAAGAGTACCTTGAATTTGTCCGATCGCATACGTCAGCGTCGCTGGGCCAACGGCTCGGCTATCGCGTGGCACAATGATGGCCATGCTAATGTTACATTATTGACGCCCTTCTACTAATACATCTCATCGCCCGGACCCATCCTGCCAGCTTGCAGTCGTCGACTTCAACGCAACACCGGAGCCATCAACAGCCACAGCTTGCAGCAATAAAACGCGTTCGATCGAAATATAACCGTTGTCGCTTCAGCGGTTGATAGTGGAACACGGGCATCTTTAAGAGGCATATCTTTGTTGTCTCTCTTGAGGACAGACTCACAAACAGCAGGAATTGTCGACCTCGTCACCGTCGTCAGGGAAAAAAGTCAGTTTTACTGTCGTTGATCTGATCACATACAGAGCTTGAACTAGCAACCAACTCAGTTCCAATGATTTGCGCATACAGAGCTGCTCGCCCAATGGCCGCCGCGGCACAAATGAAGACAGCAGCACACGTCAGTCGACGAGTCTTTCACAAGACCCCAAAGACGCTCAAAGCATCAGTAGGCAATGACACATCTAAAGCCGGAGGGATCTTGTCGTTCCCGAAGGAGCACCCCTTTGCCTTTCAATTGATCGTGGCAACCGCCAAGACGAGTGCCGCTGATTTGGTGTGTCAAATGGTCGCAGAGGGAAAGTCTTTGCAAGAAGTTGACTGGAAGCGAAATGGAATCTTCGTAGTGTTTGGTTTCTCTTATCTCGGGGGCTTTCAGTGGTGGTTGATGGTACACAAATATAGACAATGGTTCCCGACCATGGATAGATTTGCCAAACTCTCCTTTGCAGAGAAGTTCAAAGACACCGCTGGAATTCTGGACGCAGGCAAGATGGTGTTGTTTGATATCTTTGTCCATCTGCCTTTGATGTATTTTCCAACATACTACACAGTAAAGGAATTCGTAGGAGGAGCTTCTTGGAACCCAATCGACTGGGTAAAAGATGGAGTTAGCAAGTACTACAACAACTCGAAGGAAGATTTGACGGCAATGGTTCAACTGTGGGCTCCATCTGATTGCGTCCAATTCATTTTACCAATCCATATTCGCATGCCATTCCGTCACCTCGTAAGCTTCTTCTGGACCGCCTACGTGAGCTTTACTCGTGGTGCGATAGATGAAGAAGACGAATTTGAAATGATCGAGGTGGAATTGGACGGAGAGAAGATGTTCGTCCAAAGCCAACGATCACACGCTACCCGAAAGATTGGCTAGAGAGAGGCCAGGTTGAAAAGCCCCCCGGTGTCGGTCTTCCAGCTTCCCACTCTTGTAGGCTCTCTTACTTAGCCTCATTTCTCAACAGACACATCTCGGGTGCAATCGGATAAGGACCGACTCGGAAGATTGGCGTCTCGAGACCACGCACTCACACACTCGTACGATTATTCCGCGCTTTATTAGATAGTTCTATCAGAACATAACATTAAATACACGAAGACAAGGACCTTCCTATACACGTAATGAAGAAAGCCGCATCATTACGATATTCTAATAAATAGCTATTTTGGTTCATCAATGGAGAGACTCTACGGGGTCTATATGTGGTATGTGGTCGATCATTCTCCCCCTTTTCCTCTGTTTGCGAATAATACCAGAGCACCCAGCACACCGCGCTCCGAGACATCATCACGAAATGATAGTTTCTAAGCCGACACCGGTTTCCCTGCGATACTCACAAGATTGATACAGTATCGATTTCCCTTGTCATCTGGTAGATTGTGGCCAAGATGCGTTCCATCAACACTGACAACTTCTCCACTTCGTTTCAAG
>Ga0222719_10004365_pt1 | contig 12400 bp, 27 predicted proteins | sample C33_34DmetaG_FD_165039 | JGI IMG/M metagenome (GOLD analysis project Ga0222719, IMG submission 165039) | Estuarine water microbial communities from San Francisco Bay, California, United States - C33_34D | ecosystem: Environmental > Aquatic > Marine > Unclassified | place: USA: California...
ATAAACTTAGTCTCTTGCATAATGTTAATCAACCTCCGAACATATCATCGAATAATTGTTGTCCAGAACGTTCATCTTGTTCTACTTTCTTTTCATATTCTTCCATACGTTGTAGTGCTTCTTCACGAGAGATTGAATAAGGAAAAATGTACTCTTGACCAGAGGGGTTTGTGTAACGCATTAGTTTGAAGGTGTTCTCATACTATAGGAGACATTTGGAGGTTACTAACTTTATTAGTTACCATTTAGAAAGTCATTGAGTTCATCAAGATACTGTTCTTCAGTATCAAATTGACGACCATGAATTACACAAGGGAAAGACTTTTTAGTCTTTGATGGTGTTTGACACTCTTTTACAGAGTATCCTTTCTGAACTAGGTTTTCAATGTAGGGATTAGTTGTATTCATACTATAGCAGACCTTTGGAGGTTACTAACTTTTATAAGTTACGATTTGTCTTCTCATTACCAATAATCCTCTGCAAATGGTCATCAATAAAATTATATTCAAACAAATGTATATCATCTATCATACTTTTAACTTCTCTTTCATCAACTAACACATCTCTTTGATTATCACCAATAGTCAAAAAGTCTTCTCTTGATATAGTCCAAGCAGCACAAGATGCTGTCTCACCATGACGTTTAACTAATGCAGTCACGTGCTTTTGAAGTTCACCTAAGGTCTTGATTCTCTTCTTCATTTTCTTTTTTTGTTTCTATGTTTATCTATAAAGTTTAGTGCAGATTGTCTATTTCTACACACCTTCAAGATGTTGCCTTGATGCACAATAGCAAGTTTTGTAGTGCTCCCTGAAACAGGTATAGCAGCATACATCAGAGGGTCTTCATACTTACCAACAATAAATCCTGCCTCCTCATTATTAGAGTTCAGCAGGGTTGAGTTGTGATTAGTTACTTTCATTTTTTATTTCCTTGTTACTGAGTCTAACATTTCACCCTTCTCAAACACAATATCCACAACTCTTTGCAATGCTTTCTCAGTAGCAATACCCACCTTAGAATACACTGGAACACAGAGACAACCATAGGTTTTGTTCTCACTACCAACCCTGATTACTCTTCCAATTGTTTGTGCCATTTCAATAGCATCCATTGCCCTGAGAAAGATAACACCCTCAAGTTCAGAACAATTGATACCCTCAGACAGGATTGACCTATGGAGAACAACAAACTTCTTATCCTTATCTCTACCCCAAGTGTTCAATGTATTGAAGAATACCTCTCTATTGACTTTCTTACCATCAACAACTGCACCTGTTTTGCTGGTAATATAAAGATAGGAATAACCCCTCTCTTTGAGTTCATCAGCAAAATCAGTCAGAAATAGATTAACCAACTGCTTGCTAGTCTTCACACAGACTAACACTTTCTTGATAGCAATATCATCAATAGATGCTAAGACATTGCGTGAATCCATACAGGGAGTAATACCTTTGACTGGATACTTATCCATCTCAATGACTTTAACCTTAGGAGGCAGGATATAACCCTGATCAACCAGTAATGGCGCAGCAACCCTTGCAATCACCTGACCATAAGTCTCAACCCAGTTCATGCCTGGTTTAGAAGGAGTCAGTGAAGTCTTTCTGGTTGCTGTAAAATAGAAGCAACGATCTGCCTTCTTGCTGAAATACTCAGTGGAGACATAGAAGTGACGTTGAACACTATTATGTGCCTCATCAAAGTATATTGTATCTACATCAATCCCTGCCTCTTGAATGCGATGTAGAGAGTGATATGTGGTAAAGATAATAGTATGCTCACGCACTGTGTTACACATAGAAACAAACAAGTTGATACGATCAGACTTGGTAGTTTTGAAATGCTTTGTCTCTCCACTATGAACATGGAGGACATTAGCATTAGTAATGTGCTCAAGATACTCAGCAGAGAGTTGCTCAACCAGGAGAATCCTAGGACAAACAACAACAATGTTTCTAGGAACATTCACCTCAAAACGTTTGACTGCATCCATAATAGCAATCAAAGTTTTTCCTCCACCTGTGGGAACAATAATCTGTCCCAAAGCAGACTGACGCATAGCATCAACAGCATCCTGTTGGTGTGGTCTCAGAGTGACTTTAGTCATCAAATGTGTGCTTGTAATATAGGGGACTTTTAGAGGTTACTAACTTTATTCATATGATACTTGCTCTGTTTCAATATTATTCCACCAGACCTCAACTGCATCTTTAGCAGCAAGTGTGCCATGAAAACTTATCATTGAGGCAAGACCAGTTGTTAATAGTATTATACCAGTTCTCTTGAACCATTGCAACCCATGAGTGCGATTCTTAGTTACTTTGAATGCTAATCCACCAGCACCCACAAATGCAATCACAGGAGCAGACATGTAGATAATAAAGCAGAGAAATCCTAAGAAAAGTAATCCAAATACTTGAACACCTCCATTATCACTATTAGCAACACTTCCAACAGCATTACCAACACTTTCCATCCCAATATTGCCAGAAGTTACCTCTGTAGATTGGGAGTTAGTGATTTCTTGTGGTCTATACTCTGCACGATTAGCATTATTTTCAGCATAAGTCCTATAACCTGCTGCATCCCCATTGATACCATACACAACCACATCATCTTCATCACAAGGATATTGTGCTGCTACAAGTTCTCTAATCAAACCATATTCAGCATAATCAGAATCAATCTTAAACTTATGGCGTCTGCCTCTAGAATCAGTCCAAACACCATGTGCTTTGTGAATGGTCACAATAAATCATTTTCTATATTATAGGAGACCTTTAGAGGTTACTAACTTTAACTCCTTGCCTGAGGTAATGCTTTCCTCTGAGCATTTGCAGGTAGTTTCTGAGCACTACTAGGGGACAACTGTTTGGGTTGTGGTGCAGCAGAAATCTGTGGTCTTGGTTTAGCACCAGCAAGGTCAGGTCTCTGTGCTGTTCCTATCTGTGGTCTGTATGGTTTTTGAACACTGACCTTTGCTTTTTGGACAGGTTGAGCAATAGGTTTCTTAGCAGCAATTGTTGTTGATTTGTTATCACCAGTTTTGGTGATTGCTCCACCTTTTTCAGGTTTGTCAGAGGCAGTTTTATTTGCTTGTCTATAAGGTTGTGGTTTTCTTTGTGAACCTGTACCTGCTGTATTATCAGTGGCATTCTTTACAGATTGACCTGCTTGTTTAGCAACACTATTGGATGCTTTCTTAGCATTCTGTTTGCCTCTAATCTTAGCAAGTAATGATGGTTGTGGTTTCTTTGTCTCCATGTCATCTCTGGTTCCAGAACTACCACCTGCTGTGGTATTGCTGATTGCTTGACCAGCATATTCTAGAACAGTTTCTTCATTGTGGTCTACACTACCACCAACTCTTTCACTTGCTTTTGCATTGATTGCATCTCTTTTTGCTCGCAATCTCTTTCTATCTTCAGATTGCCTTTCAGCAGTCTGTTGTCTAGAATCTGCTGCTATTTCATCAGCAGTTCTTGCTTCTTGGATAAAGTTGCTAAAAGATTTCATTACACACAATGACCCTATGGTTTATTTAGTCTCTCCACCTTTATGATGTCTTTGTGTCTATTTCTGCCTGGTCTTCCGGCAGCAATATCATAAATTGCGGACCTTCTATAACCATTTTCTTTACACCAATTTGCGATGCCCACGATGTCAGTTACTCTACCACATTCATGGTGGAGAATCCATCTAACTGACCTAACGTTGTTAGTACCATACCCGCCACGATTAGGGGCAGGGACGCCTTTACTAACTTCGCTAATCTTTCTCCTTGTCTCTTCACTTACCACTTTACCTTTGTGGTAACTACCTATCAGTTTCTTTGATTCTTCGGTGTGCCTATGCTCCGTACCCCAACCAATATGCTTTCCTGGTTGATTGGTGCGCTCGTAATCATTTTCATCATACCATATTGGACTGTTAGGTTCTAATCCGAATAAGGCGTCTAATTTACTAAAATCTCTGTACATATTCAATTGTCAGGGGTATCATTATTTATAGCATACTTTGGGTCTTATGTCAACCTATCACCCCTGACGTGTTGACTGCCCAATGTAATTTAGGTGCTCATTCTGCGATGTACCCTGCCCAAAATCTTAGACTTACCTTTCTTATCAGGATTTTGACCAGTTGCTTTCTTATATTTCTCAGTTTCTTGGTCTTTCATGATACCTTTTAGTTCACGTTCACCTGCTCTTGTAATCTTCATTCTCTCAGGTCTGGTATATCCTGATGCTTCCCTTGGTTTATAACCAGGGTCAACTTTCTTCTCACTCTTTTTCTTCAATAGTTTTGATGCTTGATTCTCAGCATCCTTTGAAGATGTTTTAGTTTTAGTTACTTCACCACCAGATTTACGTGCTGCTGCTCTTGCTTGTGCTGCTGCTTTTCTCTCTGCCTTCACTTTATCAGCATAGGATTGTTTAACCTCAGAACTACCACGTTCTTTCTCTGGTTGACTAACAGTATCAGACTTTGCTATTGTCTTACCTACATCCTTTCTAGTCTTATATTCACCAACAGAAGAAGACTGACCACCACCAGTCGCCTTTACTCTAGGTTTTACACCAGGTCTACGTCTACTAGCAGTATCTCTTTTAGGTTCTTTTCTGCCATCAGCACCAGTTTGTTTGATCTGAGATCTACCTTGAATCTCTGGATCATACACCTCTTCAACCTCTACCTCTTCCATGTTAGTGGTAGTTTTTTGGTGTGATTGATTTTGTGACTTAATCTTTTGCTTTCTCTGTCTGCGTTCAGCATCAAGATTAGGATTATTTAAAAGATTTCTTTGAGGAGAAATGTCCTCATTAAATTGTTGAAATGTTTTCATTCTGATACTACAGTAGCTCCAGCAAATCCACCATTTGTTCCATTAGGATTGACAATAGTAGCATCTGCCACTGATTTCTCATTGAAGTTCATTTTAAGTGAGTAATCATCACTCCATGTATTTCCACCAGTATAATAAACTGTCTTGGTAGGAGTGATGATTTCTGGTTTTTGGATATAAAATGCCATGGTGGAGATATTAAATCGTAATATTATTTATTATCCATCACCATTAACTAATTTAGGCAAAGAAATCATCAGGAGTGCTTAAATCCTCAACATAAGCAGTGACGTTTTCATTACCTTGAACATCTAAAACTTTTTCCCAGTCAATGTTGTGTGGATTGAAATCGTCCATAACATCAATCTCTAATGTAACTCTAAACTTTGACTTTTGAGGATACGCAGTGAAGGTCATTGGAAGCACTCCTGTTGGTTACTTAACCATGATAGAGCATATGCTCCACATAGTCAAGGGGTAATGGACAGTTGGGTGATTGGACAATCAGTATATTTAGTATCAAAAAATAGATTTTTAACATTCCCTGATATAATAAACATATTTGTTATCACCAACTGCAACATAATAAGAGACCTAATGATGGCAATTTTATCTGCCTCTTTATGATTTCTTCCTTCTTTTTGACCTAGTGCTAGAGCCCACAATCTCCACATCATTCAAATACTGACAAAATTGGTGGTTCACCATAGTATCCCATTCTATGGTAATAACAATCAATTAGTCTCAATTCCTCAGTTGATTTATCATTATATGGATTGAATTTCATAATTTCTGAACACTCTTTCACAATAGTGTCAGGAACTCTCACTCTTTCCCATGTATTTGGTTCTTCAACAAATATTGGAAACATTACTCTTTAATATATCCAAAGTCTACCAGATACTTACGTGTCAAAGGAGTTGGTTCATACTCTGTCCACATAGAACCCTTAGCACATGCAGAAAGAGCATCCATAGTCATATTTTCAGTTCTACCTGCCCAACCTGCTTCTGCTTCCCAAGGTACAGCAGACTTTGGATATGTACGTTCTGCCATCACACGCCAGATCATAGGAACTTCATCCTCTGGTTTAATAATAGCAATCAAACTGTTATCAATAGTTCCTGCCATACAATCTTGTGCAGCGTGCCATCCTTCATGACGCATAACTTGCATCAATACATTAGGTTCTCCCATGTATTTTTTATTAAGAAAGAAGTTATTAGATACTGTGTGATAAACTCCTCTATGACCAGGTGGAAAATATTTCTCATCAGCAAGATATACTTTCACATCCACTTGGTTCAATGACACAAGCATATTGTTAAACTCATTCGTAACTGGAGTAAATTCTTCAGTGTTATTATATTCTGAAGAAATGTCTAAAATATTATTGACTTCATAAACAGCATCAGTACATTCACGCAATAACATACAACCCATAGAATCCATAGTGTTGTAACCCTTTGTGGGTTTTGCTTCTACTGTTGCTCCACCTAATGACAATGCTAGCAGTGATGTAAGGATAATCTTTTTCATTTGAAATTCTCTAGTTGTAAAGTTATAGCATGAAACCCTTATTTTTGTCAAGGACTTCAACATGAGACAAAAATTGTGATGGAGTTTCAAACCATTTTATTTGCACTTCTTCCCATGAATTGTAATTCTCAGACTGACCATTTGAGAATATTATATTATATGTATGCCTATTATATAAATTTTTACAATAGACCTCAAAGTATCTTGGGTCTGATGATTCAATGCACTTCATCATAATGGTCTGACCTTTCTTTCAAATATTTTAACTGATTCCAATACACTTTGTGGCACAATACTAGAGTGTGAATCTTTTTATGCTTTTCATTTATTGTGTATTGACAATTGGGTTTATCTCTAACTGCTGTTTCAATAGTAATATAATCTTCATCAACAAAATAGACCCAACCTTGATTTATAGTGCCAGTGCTACGTGTCCATATCACATAGTCATGGAGTTTTGGAATATATGTACTCATAAGAATGCTGCCATTAAAGGATTAATGTTCTTTTTCATTGCACTATAAGGACTGGTATCTCTGATGTCAACAACTTTACCTGGTTTCTTGAAATTGATAGGAGCAATGAACTCTTTTTTCTTTATATGATAAAATCCCCATATACTACTAGGGTTTTCAGTTCTATATGAAAACTGACTTAGATTACGTATCCAAATCCTTTTAATTGTCTTGTTGTGGTCATCAATCCAATATTCAAATCCTGGTGGGGGTTCATGAGGTAACTTCATCTTGATAATGACAATAACGAAAGATTTGAGATTGTATTTCAGTTTTACTAAAACCAACCTCAGTCAACCAATGCACAAACTGATTGAAATACTCTTTCAGTTCTACATCTCCATCAAATTCTACCACATTACTCTTCTCCTCATCTGTTTGAGGAAACATAACGTCATACTTACCAAATACTTTATCAGTCTGGTAATAGGATAATTTAACTTTCTTTTTCATAACTGTAAAGCATATCCAGCATTTTTTGACGCCATTCCATCAACTCATTGTAACATGATTGATTATGAGCACAATTTCTGAGACTACTATCAGGTTTAAGTACACTTTCAATCATAAGACCAAGTGCTGCTTTATGTTTATCAGTCATCAAACACTTTACACATAGGTGAACCAGGATGATCATCACAGAATTTATCTAACACTTTATCTTTGTGTCTTTCTGCTGGATCTGCAATCTTACCTTCTGTTGTAGGATCCCACTCATCAGGAGTGTGAGTCTCATTACAATGAAGATCTACTTTGTACTCTGAATACTTATCATTAGGATCATAAAGAGGATCCGAAGAATCTTTTTGTCTGGGTTCTGACATAGTTTTATGTAATAAAGGATGACACTACTTTGGTATGAATATCATCTTGTAACAGTTGATATTTAGAAGAATTTTGAATGTTCTCCCTCAATTTATCATAGTAACCAAGATTTAATTCATCATCTTCTGAGACAATAATGTCAAAGCATTGCTCATCACTTTCAGCAATTACATTCCAGATTCCACCATACTCACTTCTTGGAAACCCAATGAAGTGGTCTACAACATACAAAAACTTTGCCATTAGTCCTTAAGAATTACTTTTTGATTTTAGTAGAAATAACTAAATTAGTCAACTGTCTTTCTAGTTCATACTTGATAGAGGATAATTTAGAGTAAATGAAATTTTGATACTCATTACCATCTAACAAAGTGACTAAATTATCCACCTGATGAATAGCAATCAATAGTTTTTCCTCTTCATTCATAAGAACTCTTCAAGATAGTATTCAAGTGTTACACCTAGTTCATCTGCTTTGGATTGACATTCTGCTAGAAAATCATCAATATCAGGTGGTTCAATGTTTTCTAGTTTGTGATGAATGCTCATTTTTCAATTTATTAACAAGGTGGGCAGCAAATGTTTCTAGTTTATCAGGATGAATTGCTCTAATACCTGCCTCCTCAACAGCATGTTCAATAGAATCTACTTCTTCTTTGACTATTTTTTTGTTGGAAGGCAATGTCATGAGTTACTCCTGAGCGAAGTTTGAGTTATTATAACGTGATAAAGCATCAAAACATGCTTCACTTTCCTGATATTTAACATCCTCATCAATTAGATTATCATCCTTTGAATGATATGGATTATCAATTTTTCTTACTTTAAGCACAGTATTGTTCCATGCCCGTTGTGATGCTGTCTCATATTGACGAATATAGACAGGCAAATAGGCAGCAATAGCATGACTGGTGTCAATGATAGATTGCCTATCCTCATTGTTAACTGCTTCATTCAAATCCTCAGTCAATTGACTAATAGTAATAATACGATTGAATGATTCTTCAAGACTATTCATTACTTCCCAAGTTTTATTGTAACTAATAGTCATTAGATAATCTCCCAGTTTTGGTCTGTTTCTTTGTTCATCCAAAAGAAGTAGTTACCAGTAATAGATGATAGGAACATCTTCTCTTGGTCTTCCTTCTCCACTCTACATGAATGGAGTTCATTCATCAAATTAGAAAAGCGATTCTTTGCTTTCCTACTCTTGGGCTTCACAGTGACAAATTTAGTCTTCATGGTTTAATAGAACGCGTAATTAACCTTTCATCCTGGACAAACCTAGTCTATCAGGTTTTTTGATACCTGTCAAGTAGTTGTTTCTCTGCTTGATAAGCACAAGTCTCACATTGAGGTAAGTTGTTTAAATGTTGATACACATGATATAATTCATGTAAAATAGTAGAAGTGTATTCATCACCTTCTAGACCCTCATGTATTTGAATGATAAACTCACCCTCCCCAAGTTTCATACACCAACCAGTTACACCCTCCTCTGAGAGGTCTATGTGTTCTATTGTAAGGTCAAGTCCCCAATCAGATAGGTATTCCATTAGAAACCATTCCACAGACCCTAGACAAGCAATCTGAGACCCCTCAGGGTAGACTTCGATATAATGCATTGATAGCAAGCGATGTTACACGTGTTCCCCACTGCATCATCCATATAAAAGACGCAATGAAGATGAGTTTGTGAGTAGTGGTCATACCTCTGTGTCTTGTATGTGCCTACTATAAACCCTTTTAGGGGTCTTCTGAAGGGGTTGTGGACAGTTTATGGGGTGGTCATGGTTCTTCAGGCCAATCTATGTTATGTGGGAAACCTTCTTGAGTTGTAATATCTCTCAGTTCTTGACGATACTGTCTCCATTCATCACTCATAATAACATCAGAACAACCCATCCAATCAGTTTTTGATATCAAACTATTTCTTTGAGTTCTAATACCCTCAGATGCTTGAGTATCAATCCTTAATCTATATGAGTCCTCTTCTTCTTGATTAGTGAAGATAGGCCCAATCACATACTTCTTAAACCACTTACCTTTAATCTCCTCAATACCTTGTCTTACAACAGTTTCATATGGTGGAGTAACTTGTGGTTGTGCTCCCTCAAGAACTGCATCAATACCATATGAATCTAAAACATATGTTGGTAAAGGTTTAGGGAAAGAAATATTTGGATACTTATAATAAAAATCTCTTTCACTGATTACTTCACCAGTTTCTCTAATCCTTAGTTCCATATATTATGCGATTGCAAGGAAGATGTAGTTGCCACCACTGGCATTTAGTGCAGCGGGAGCAGTAGAGGTAACTGTAAATCCAGAACTCAACGGATCAATGTAGTCGGTGTTGGTTACTTCTGCTGCTGTGGAGTTAAGCAACAGGTAGGGATCGTTGCCGCTGACGATGCCCCTAGCGGTATCCCAGACGTACCAATCACCAGTGCTGTCGGTGCGTTTAATTAAAATAAATCGTGCGCCTGCTGTGAAGCCGCAGTCAACATTAATTGCGTTACCTGTTCCGGCGTAACTGCCTACTTTACTGATGCCGGGTAGGGTTGCGAAGAGGTAGGCGATGTGTGTATTCCCGCTGGAACTCATTCCATTAGCTTCACCTGTAAATGTTGTAGATGAAACTGCAGAGACTAACGAAGAAAGAATATTGGAGGCGTCAGTGTTAAGCGAAATGTAGCTGCCAGTGCCAAGATCTTTATGGTAGACAACCCAGGCAAAGACGGCTGTTCGACATTTGCCGATAATTAGCTCTGGTGTAACCCCAAGATTATGATTTACTGTCAACGTTGACCCCGTACCCGTATAAGCCACCACGTCGAAGAAGCCGGGGGCGCGGCGGAAGTAGTGCCACACCACGGCAATTGAATTGGCGTTAACGCCGTCTTTAGCTGTCGTATTCCAAATGTCGTAGGCGTAAGGGGCATTTCCGACTTCAGCCCCCGTTGAACTTGTTAGCAACGCTTGGGCATTGGAACTTGAGGGCATCCCACGCAAACGGTCAACGGCTTGCATAGGTGTACTACCGCTACGCCAACGAGTGAACGAAAGATCAGCGGGAAATCCAACAGTTCGAGATGTGCCTGTGCTTCCCGTAGCGGCGAGCGCATTAAACACTTCCGTTGCAGCAGTCGGCGGCTTATGCGGACGGCGGATTGCCATGTAGATATAGGTCGCAGTACTTGAGCTGTAGTAAAAACCATCTGATGTTAGATGAAACGATGCTGTATTTTCATCATTAGTTGTATTAGGTCTTAAGTTTACTGAGTCAGTTCCTTGTGGATAGAACCCACGCATACTATCAACTAAGAACCAATCTCCACCTGTTGCATCAGACCTTTTTGCAAGAAGAAACTGTGGTTCAAACCCAAGTGATTCAGTATAATTTGCTCCCGTAAAACTCCCACATTTAATAATCGCCTCGTCACTATTAGTGCCAAACGATTGATCGTCGTGAGCGAAGATGTAGGCGACGTATGTATCACCATTGGTATTTACATCATTAATAACTCCTAACGTAAAATGAGTGCTAGTAGGAGCCGTGTTATTCCAATAGTTAGCACTGGGACCTACTGACGCATTTGCAAGATCTAATATTACTGCTTTTGTCGCACCTAGACTTCGATGATAAACAAGCCAATTAGTGCCCGCAGTATTAGTACACTTGACAATTATCATTCCAGGAACGCTGCCTAAGTTATGTGCAACTGTTCTACCAGCCGTACCATCACCCGTATAAGTCACAACATCAAAGAAACCAGGCGCTTTGCGGAATGACCAGGAGGCGTAATCATTAGTGTCGTTGTAATCGCCACCGCTCCCTAGAGTAAATCCGGTGGATGTAAACAAAGTCAATCCGGTTGGATCAGTACCTTCTGGATTACTGTCCTGAGACGCTAATCGCTTAGTCGCGCCTCGCTCTGTATCAATCCAACGCCATCCTCCAGCAGCGCGGGTTCTAATTATCGCTAAACCTCCCTCACCAGCTAAATCAATCCCATTCGTGATCGTCTGCGTGCTGCTGTTACCGGTATACAAATACGTACTAAAAACATCATCGACGTAAACCTTGTCTCCAGATGCTCCAGCAGCACCCATCATCATTGCTCTTGTTAAGTTACTCATATCAATTAACGTAATCTACTAGTGATGAACCTCTAAATCTTGTTCCACCATCATCGGTGATGAACATAAACAAGTGTGTCTTACCTGTTGTAAGTGTTGGTGCTGTATCTGCAGGGAACTTGACTGATGCTGGCCATGTTACAGTTCCACTTGTATGTGTTAGTTCTAATGTGAATGCATATGCACAACTTGTTGGCACATTGGCAAAGGTAAATGTGCTATCACCACTAATAGTCTTTGTAAAATAATTTCCTGTGGAACAATCAACCTCCAATGCACCCATTGCAGTGATGTTTTCTTTATAAGGTCCAGTCAGACTTACTCCTGCACCTAATGTAGAAATACCAGCAGTGACTACAATACCACCAGCATTAACTCTTACCCCTGTTCTTGCTGTTATAACACCAACAGAATCAACGTTGGTTACATCTTCATAAGTAAGTGTTCCACCTACAGAAACATTACCACTGAAGGTTCCTGTGGTTCCTGTGACAGAACCAACTACAATGTTTGGTGTTCCGGTTAATCCA
>Ga0222719_10004366_pt1 | contig 12400 bp, 19 predicted proteins | sample C33_34DmetaG_FD_165039 | JGI IMG/M metagenome (GOLD analysis project Ga0222719, IMG submission 165039) | Estuarine water microbial communities from San Francisco Bay, California, United States - C33_34D | ecosystem: Environmental > Aquatic > Marine > Unclassified | place: USA: California...
TCAATCCATTCCAAACATCACTTTGATTACCATCAGTATCAAAAATAGTTTTTACAGTTTTACCATCTGTTTGAAAACCAATTCTAAAACCATCTATATATAATTCATTAAAGTTAATTTGACTTGCTGTGCCATCAATTAGGTTGCCTGTCTTTTCACAAAGTGTATAACAGACATACATTGTTTTGTTGTCACTTGTAAGAACAGCATCTGTAATTTTACCTGTTACATAAGCACTACCATAAAGGACTGGTATGCTGTGTGTTGTATCTGGATCCACAGTAACTTCACTGCCTTCATCACGTAAAGCATCATTGCCCTTGTTGGCGCTCTTTATAACACGATTAAGAGCATAACCTAAAAGAGCAGTTCTTGCCAAACTGCCGCCAATTGAATCCCCACCTAGAAATCCAACTGCTTTTTTACCAAATCCAATTACACTATCTATAAAACTCATTATGGTGCTCCAAAGTCAAAGCGTGTGCCTTTAAGTGTTGGCACTCTATCCATTGCTGTGTCATTTGGAAAGAAACGTTTTTCGCTTATGGGGTTAGTTTTGCGTCCTGATATCTTTTGTTCTAACAAACCAATATCACTGGCGCATTCTAGTAGAATAATGTTACTTGCTGTTCTATCCTCTACATTGAAATCTTCTTGTAGTGAATAGTTGTTGACTTTGCCTAGGAAATAACCTGTTGTTGCTATGTCAGTGCCAGCAATAGTTTTGAACTTGCGATATATTTTAATATCACTGCCTTTAATTCTGCTGTTTACAATTTCTGGTATGCTGTTTGTTGGAATACCACTTATGCTTACTGTGATTGTGTTGTTGCTTGGACGTATTTCACTGGTTGTTGCTGTTATGTTTAACAGTGTACCCAGTGGTGAATAAGTTTCGCTTTCTACTGTTTCTGTGCTAGTGCTGTCACTAAATCTTAATACCTGTGATGTAAAACTACCACTTGATGTTGTTCTATATTCATCAATTGCCAGTCTTACAAATACATTTGTTCTTACACTAGTATAACTATCTAAATTTGCCATTAACCTTTATACCTCTACAAATACAAATTCGCCGTCCCACCTCACTTGTTGATTACCAAACACTGTCCATCTAGGAAACGCTACACAAATAACTGTGTAACTTTCTTCTTGTGAAGGTGTAACATTAGCGTAATACCATGGGTGTTTTGCGTATGTTATAGTGACAGTGTCTGTTGTATGTCTATCCAATGCTTCTGCGGCTTCAATGTCTGTTTTAATGTCTGCCCACTTGGGTCCATCTGGCAGTCTTACTGTGAATATCTTTTTAGGTGTGCCTCTGCTTACTGCCTTAACAGTACCATCACGTGATTGTGTGCTTGCCACAGTGTCTAATCTGTCTATACCTAGTGTTGTAGCATTGTTAATTACATATTGAAAACTCATCTATCTTCTCCCTGGCACTTTTCTAGCACCTTGTTGTGCTACACTGTGTATAAATCCTGGGTCTCTAGCAACCAGTGATTTGAAACTTGAAGCATCAACTGCGTTTATATTGTATGTAACATTTCCGCTACCACCTAGTTGTGAAAGTGGTGTAACTGTTGCGGGACCTGTAATAAGTTCTGGACCCGCCTCTCCTGCGATACCAAATTTGCCTGATGGTAAAGTGCCACCATTAGCAAAAAATCCCCCAAACAAATTACCTAAAGAACTTGCTCCGCCCCTGCTGTTAAATGCTCCAAATGTTTTAGCAAGTAACTGTTGAATTTGTGAACGTAGCAGTTGTTCTAGTATATCATTTATTAACCCCCTAAATTCAAATTTACCTGTTTTAGCAAAGTTTACAATAGTGTCTTCCATTGTTCTAGTGGTTTGTTGGAATATACGTTCTGCCGCCCTAGCCGCGTTGGTGGCGTTGTCAGCATATTCGTCAAATGCTTTTTTCCAACCATATTCAAATGAACGTTGTTGTTCATATGCCTGTTCTGCTAATATTTTTTGTTGTTTTAAGGCTTCATTGCTGGCATTTGTAATGTCTTCAATTGCCTTGTTTATCTCATCTGCGTTTGCTTCATTTTGTAAATCTTGTAACTCTTTTATTTGCCTTTTTAAATCTTTAGCAAATTTTTGTTCAATTTGAGCGATTTGTTTTTGTAAAGGATCCATGTTAAGACTGTCTAATTCTAATTGACTATCAGATATACCTTCACTTAACGTATCTTTGAAATCTCTTACGTTGCGATTAATCTCTCTTGTATTTTTATCTATTTTTTCTAATTCTTTACCTAGGATTTTCAATGCCTGTGTATAAACTTCTTGGCTTATTACACCATCTTCAAATTCCTTTTTTAATCTTGCTAAAGACTGTTTTGTAAAATCTATTTTTTCTGCCGCCTCTTGACTATTTTCTATTAAGTCTGCGTAGAATGTTTCTAAAGTTATATCTTGAAGTTCAGCAATTTCTTTTTTGAATCCAGCAATTGCCGCCTTGGCATTATCAATTTCAATTGAATAATCAATTAATCCATCTTTATTTAATTTTTGATTTTCATTGATAATTGCTTGTGCCTTTTCTAATTCACTTAAGACACGCTGTGCTTCTTGTAATTTTTTGTTTGCTTTTTCTAAAGGTGTACCAAAATCTAATTTTCCATATTCAACTGCTTTGGTTTTTAAAGCATCAACACCTTTTACTTGTTCTTTGATTAATCTAACTAATTCTGCTTGATCTTCAGCGGCTTTTTTAGTTGCCGCGGCTCGTTCTGCTTCTACTTCTGCTTCTACTTCTGCTAAAACTTTGAATTCTTCTATTAATGCCAAAAGTTCATTTTTTTGATCTTGGTAATCACTACGGAATACCATACCCATGTTGCCAGGTAAATTTGCTTTAGCACGTAAATCTTGTAATCTGTTTTCAACTTCTTCTAAACCTTTTACAGCGGAAAAACTACCATCTCTAATTTCTTTCACCAAATCCGCTAGTGGTTTGTTAACTAAAGCGCCTTCAGCGTCTGAAAATTGATCAAATCTTCTTGTTAAATTTTCTACTATACTTTGATAGAATGACGTTGCTCCTGTGACTTCACCTAATTTAACTTTTGCTCTATCAAAAGCATCGCTTAATGCTGTTTCTAATTGTGATACTGTTATTTTTTGTGTATTAAAGGCACTGCTTAAAGCATTTGATGCCTCAAACATCTCAAACATAACTTCAGCACTTAATTTGCCTTCTCGCGAAAGTTTTCTTAATTCACCAACGTTTAATCCGCTTTCTCTTGCCATAATAGCAAGTGCGGGTCCAAGTCCTTCAACAATACTTCTAAATTCATCACCTCGCACTTCGCCTGATGCCATGGCTTGTCCAAACTGTCTAATAACAGCGTTAGCAGTTGCCGCATCAGCGCCAGCCACTTGTAATGCTTGTGATAGTTTTTCAGTTACAGATATTACACGTGCTTCACTAATTCCTAATGCTTCTGTTGTAACGCGAAGTTTAACAAATAAATCTAAAAACCCTTCAAAACTAGTTCTACTGTTAATAGCACTTTGTTGTAACAGTGCCATTACACGATTTAAATCTTCAGTACCTTGTGTAATAAGTCTTAATTGGTTTTCATAAGTTTGGAATTTTCTTGTGGATTCAATAATTGATTGTCCAAATTGAATAACTTCTCTCGCCGCTAATACACCAATAAATCCTTTGACAGCAGTTCGCAAACCACCTAAAGCAGTATTGGCTTGACGTGTATCTAATTCAATTTTATATCTATCAACTGTTGCCATTATACTATTCCTTTTATTCTTTGTAACAATCTTTTAATATATTTAATAGTAGGGATAGTCATACCTTGTTTGGCTTGTTTACTATGCCCTTCGTTAAGAGGAACTGCGTATTCATAATCAGCATCAATTGTTGATAAACCACCAACTTTCTTAAATTTGGTTTTTTTACGAGCGTTTCCTTTATCAATTGGAGTAATACTTTTAAAATAGGTATAGGCTTGCCCAGGAATCTTATCAATCTCGTTTCTAACGCGACGCATCCTAGGGCTAATCCTGTTTGTTAACTGTTTTACTCGCATTTGTTCGCTCCTTTACGTTATTCAACATTGCTGTTAAATCATCAGATGAGTATTTTTCACTTTCTGTTTTGTTTGCTTCTTTATGAACAAAACTTTCATACCCAACTGCTGTTTCAGCAATGTATAAGTCAAGTGTATTGCTATTTGCTAAAACTTGACTTGGTAAACAACCATATCTTTTTGCCAGAAAATCAATTGTTATAACGCTGTTTAATATTGGCGTTATTTTTTTGAAGTCTGGCTTTTCAAGTTTCCCAGGCTATCCACAACCTTGTTCATTACTTTTACAAGAATATCACTTGGTAGTGTTTCTCCATCGCCTAAAATCTTATTGCCTTTTTCATCTAAAACTACTTCTCTTACTAGTTTAGCAATAGTGCCTAAATTATCTTCATTTACAGTAGCCATGGACATAAAAGTATCCATTGAATGTCTATCATACATCCAAAATTCTACTGCTTCACCGTATTTTTCTACGATTTCACTGTCATCAACTTTGATTTGAATTAATTTGGGTTTTGCTGAAAGTTCTTGTAATTTCATCTGTTAATCTCCTTGTCTTTCTATCATTGTGTTTGCTACAACAAGCAAGAAACGTATTCTTGATGTTGCCTTTTCTATATCTGAACGGGCACATTTAATTTCATTTTGTGCTTTTGCCAGTTCAGCAAGAACGCTTTGAAGTAGTTCTTTGTCTGTCTTTTTATCTAATACATCCATTAATCTTTCCTTCTATTGTATTTACCTTATATAGAACAAACGGGGCATAAAAGCCCCGCTTATCCCTCGCTCTTCCCTAATCGTTGATTAAGAAACTGTGTAGTCGCCATCCACTGTAATAGTGATTGGTGAAACCCATACTGGAGCATCTGCTGATACAGTTGGTGCTAGTCCTGTGACATAACCACTTCCTGAAATTGTTTTACCATCTGATGTACTCGCACCGTCTGTGCTACCTAGGTAAAGTTCAAAGTCAATCTTGGTTTTGTCTTTAGACAGTCCAAAAATACCTGCTGTTTGAGCATCTTCTCCAGATACTGCGGTTCCAAAAAACGTGTCTTGTTCTAGAACAATGTTCATTCCTAAACTGTTTGTGGCAGTTGTAGCAATTTGTTGTTTGGATCCACTATCTAATTGTGTCCAAGTGAATACATCATTAGCATTATTAACTGTTACGTCTTGTAGTGCTGGCACTACTAAACCAACTGTGTCTGTTCCACCGTTAGTTGTAATTGTTAATACCGCTTGAATGTTGCTAACACCAGGTGCTGGATAAATGTAAGCCATTTGTCGTTTCCTCTCTTTATGTTACTGTGTTAAAACGTATTTCCAACGTTTTGACAATCAAGTCTCCTTGAAAGTCGCTTGATTCCTCTATCTCCCTGCGGTTTACACCGCTGACAGAAGTTATATCTCTTGCTCCCCTCAAATCTGACAATAAATCGTCATAGTTCGCTGGAAGTTGCTTCGCATCCGCAGTGAAGTAGATACTAACGCTTTGTACCTGATTATTGATATGTAATCCATCCATTCCTTGAACTAACGGTTCTGAAGTTATTTGTTTCTCGTCAACATATATCTTCTTTACGTTAGTCAAGTATAGAGCATTGCCACTCGCATCGTAAGGTAAGTCTCTAGTTACAGTAAATGTACCTAATGACAACCCTTCAATGTAATCAAGAACTTCTGTTCTCATTAGCGAACCCTCTTAAGGTTGTATTGCCCTGGGGATTTTTCAGTTGACGCAATACTGCCATCATCATCAAAATCATACCAATCACCTGCTGTGATAAGTTCACCAAACAAATCATCTGCTTTGTTTGAATAGTAACCCATCTTGTTGCGTTCTGCGTTGTCTTCAGCGCCAAAGTCAGCGATTGAAGGTAACACAAAATTACTAAAAGCAGTATAGACACACAAGTCCCTAAAGTCATTAAGTCTTGACTTAATTTTGTCAGGGTCTAGTGCTGGCACATCCGCCACTGTGTTTATTACAGTGTTGGCAGTGTCACGTCTAATAAAGTATGCTCTCCACCAGGACGAAGAGCGTAACTTTGATAAGATACGCTCTGTTGCCCTAATTAGTTGCTCTTCAACATAGTCGTCAGTAAGTCCCTCATTCTGTTCAAACAGACGCTTGTCTTTATCAACACAATCGTCATAGTCTGCGAAACTAATTGTTACATTATTTTCAATTATGAAAGACATCTACTTACTCCTTGTGTTATTAGTCGCTAGCGGAACCAACAATCTTCACACCGTGTGAGTTTTGAAGAATTGCTTCGCCGCAAGTTGCTTTCATCATAACGTCAGTTGCTCTGTCCGCTACCTGATACTGTGTATTCATAGCAATACCGCCACGCATTGCGTGTCCAATTGCTGTTGGAGCAAATACAGCACCAACCATGTTTAGTTCAGTGTCAGTGTCAGTGTCTAAATCTGACTTAACTAAAGAACTTTCTATGATAGTACAGCCACCAAGTGTGCCAATTGCGCCTCTTTGAAGAACTGCGCCACCAACAGTGTCGTTCGCCATTACAGTTCCGCCACCGCTATATAATGCTTTCTTCAATTGAAGTGCTTGTCTTGGACCCACTACTGCGTATAAAGGGCCTGTGATTTTATTGCCACGTAGTGTAGCAATAGCATCAAAAATGTTGTCAACAGTGATAGCACTGTCTTCTGTACCAACACTATCAGAGAATGAATTGAAAAGTGAAAATACTTTAGAATCCATTTTTTCAGCAATCGCTCTACCTGCGTTGAAACCTAAATCAGAAATTACGTCTCTTTGAGCACTGTCTCTTAAGAAGTCAGTTACTTGGAAGTAAGCACCAATTTCTGCTAGGTTGATTGTTGCTGAAGTAGTGTTAGTGTCTTTTGCTGTTGCGGTAGTTCCTTCAGTGAACTCGTCTGCTGTTACAGAACTCCAAACTGGAACTTGTAAAGATTTACCACTGTTTAGTGGGGAATCAAATATAGTTACAATCTGTCTCGCAACACTATTTTCATAAGCGGCGAATTGTGTGTCCGCCAATAAAGCGGTAAACAGTTCCGCGTTAATTGTTGTGTTGTTAGCCATTTTCTATCTCCTCATATATTAGGCATTGTTTAATATCAAGTTGCCCTTTTCTTTGGCTTCCTGATACATTTTTCTATGTTCAGGTTTGCTCAAATCCAATTTAGAGACATCAACTTTTCCACCATTAATAGTGCCAAGATTGCTCTTGGTGTTTGTCGTAGATGGAGTAGGTGCTACAAAATGCGGATTTAAATCCAGGAATTCTCGCACTAAATCGTCTACACCAATTGGTTGTCCAGCGTCGTTATAACGCACACCACCAGTGGTATCTACTACCTCTACATCTCCTTCATCATTAAGTTTTACTTGATTAGCAAGTAAGGATTTTACCTGCTCTGGATTAACGCTACGGTATTTTGCGGCACTATTCAAAAGCGGGGTATTCACCTTATACTCCTTAATGACACTGTCTCTCTTATGTATTTCAGCATCCTTTTTAGCGGCTAGTTCTTGTAGTGTTTTTTCAAACTCACCACGCTTGATTTGTTGTTCTTGCTGACGCTTTTCAGCCTCTGCTTTCAAATTGCGTAGTTCTTCTACATCACCCAAATCAGAATATTTGTTTTCAAACTTACGAGCGATGGAACCTTTCATACGTGCCATCATATCGTCAACTTCTTTTTGAGTATAAGTCTTTTCCGCTGTTGCTTGTGCCTCAATTTCTGTATTTTCTACTTCCGCTTGAGTTGCGTCTTCATTTACCAATGTATTGTCTGACATTGTACATCGCCTCCTTTAGAGTTTGTTTTTATATTTAGCAAGTAGCGGTAAAACCATCATTGATTTGACTGCTTTCTTGCCTTTTCTAACCCTAATCTATCCTGTTGTATTAGAACAGGAACGGGTGTAGAGTTAATCCCAAATGAAGGGTGGCTGTGTAACCACTCTTCTGATTGACGTTCGTTGTTTAAACGTTCTTCAATCTTTTTTAGAAGCCTAGGTTTTATAACACCAATGATGTTTACCCGTGCCTCTAAATTTCCTAAATCTTTTGCCACGCCCTTCCACAAATCTATTTCTATCTTGCCACGTTTCCATGCTGAATAACTCCATGGGCATACGTGACGTATATTGTAGAAGTAACTTGTCCACAATTCTTTATCGTTTACCGCCGCGTTTGCCGCCTCTTTTTCCGCCGCGTTTCCCACCTTTTTTCTTATGCTTCATTGTTCGCTCCTTCAATGTTTAACAATGCTCTTTTGGCATTGTCAATGTCTTGTTGTGTTATTTCAGGATGACGCTCTAACATTTGTGCGTCTGTATATCCTTCCATAATCATTTCTTGAATATGACTTGCTCTTGTTTGTGGTGTTGTGATTGGGTGTTCTTCATCAAGTTTTTCTAGAACATCATCATCAACTTCCATCCACTCAAGTATTTGCTTGTCAATTTCTTTTTTGACAACAGGATTGTCTGAACTTTCTTTTGCTGTTTTAAGTTGAGCAATTTCTGCGCCTGTGTCTCTAATGTTGAAACTGCCTGGATAGTCCACATAACCATCCCAAGTGTATCCCATATACATACACCATATTTTCCACATTTGCTCTTCAGCAAGTTCAATAGCATCTGCTTTTTCAGAAAGTTTAGCGTTTAGTAATTGAAATTCTGTTTCCATAGCAACACCTGACATTGTGCGACTTTCAGTTGCCCTGACTGCGCCTGTGTTTGCTATTTTATCAATTGCGTCTGTGGTGTGTTGAATTGATTTGTAAATGCTATCAACACTTGCGCCATTGAATTCTAATAGGTAAGGTTTTAATCCTGGATCCAATCCTTCTGGCATATGAATAAGTGCTCCACTACCACTACCAACATTACAATCAGGCGTTGTAACAATTGAAGGGTGTGTGTTCATTCTTATTGATTGTTCTACTTCACTTGTTGAATTATACAAGAACTTCTGTAAGTCAGCAATGTCGCCAACATCGCTCATACCAATGCCTCTTACTGTGCTTCTAATGTTGTAGGCACAAACTGCTGGTATCATGCCCAATCCATTTGTTTCTACACTTTCTTCTTGTATTTCACCCTCATCTAAATCAACAATATAAGTTTTAATTTCTTGTGGTGTCCATTTTTTAATTGTTCTAATGCTACCGTTGATGTCTTCAACATACTTTAGGTAGTCTAATTCATAACGTCCTGTTGGTTGTCTAGTGTAACTCCAATCTAGCACCACAAGAGGATTAAGAACACTAACATAAGGACGAACACCCATTTCTCTTTGTTCGCCTCTAGTTCTAGCACCAACATCTGGTTGTGTAATTAGTATCCAACTATGTCCAAACACACTGGAATAAGTTGCTACATCTTTCATGAACGCATCTATACTTCTACCATCTAGATCAGCGTCTTTTACAAACGCATCTAGTTCTGGTAAGTTAGCAATGCTACCAAAGTCTCTGACAGGCGGTGTTCTAAACAAGAATGATTTGTAAACACTAATAACACTGGCGCAATGATTTTCCAGTGGTGTAGTGTTTAGTCTTGCTTGATATTCTGCGTCTGTTTCTAATTGATAGCGTGTTAGGTGTTTGGCATCTCTATATTCTTTGCCCCCTAAAAACGACTGGAGTAGATATTTCCATTGCTCTTGATATTCGTCGTAGGTTTCATTTCCTGCGATTATTGTTGATACTTCATCTTGAATTTGTTCTGTTACGTTCATTGCGTTATCCTTTAGTAGGCATACTGTTTCTTAATATTATGTCCCCATCGTTGTGGTTCCGTTGGTTCCACCTCTCTGGTTAAGGGGAATAAGAATGCGACACAATAACTTAATGCGTCAAACATATGCGAATAATCCACCTTACCACCCTTGTCTGGGGTTTGAGTTCCTTCTTTGAAACTGTATTTCTCCAGACATTCTATAGTGTATTTACACTTATTACTTATAAACAAGTGATTACGCCCGTCTGCGGAACGAAAACGAGCATTGATAGCGTTAATTCTATCACGTACTGCGTCATGTCGTCTTGGTGCTTTTGTGACAAACCCACTGTTCTGTAGTATGCTAAAGTCAGTCTGCCCATTTGCTGATGTTTTACGAGCATTACCACTTGGGTCTGGATAAACAAATATCTTTGAACGTGGATATCTGTTCTTTAGTTCTTCTGCCATCTCTTGTGTATTTGAGTTGTCCATGCGTATCTCATCAATTTGATACAAATCATCACCAACCCTTACACATACCGCGGCACAAATTGGTGTTACGTTAAAGTCAAGTCCAACGTGTAGTATGCTGGTGTCAATTTGTTCTAACTCTTTAACATTTTTTTCTCTAAAAAACTCCCACGCTACCCTGTTTTCATATGTTTCAAATGTCGCTAGAAACTCCTGGCGAAACTGTCGCTCACTCATATCCATTTTTGCGGCTTCTATTTCTTCAGGTTGAACAAATCCTGCTTCTAGTGTTGTTGTGGTAAAACTCTTCCAATAATCTGGTGCTTCCTTTTCCATATTGTAAGCATCATACACCCAATTGCTTTTGCCTTTTGGTGTTGTAATAAAGAGGCATCCACCTTGTTGATCTGCTAGTGCTGGACGTATGATTTCAGGAAAGAGATCTTCGTCTACATCCGCCGCTTCGTCAATAACTGCGTAGGATAAAGAAATTCCTCTCAATGCGTGTATATTCTCACTGCCCTTAAGGCTTATGATAGAATTATTTTTAAGTGTAATAGAAAGTTCACTTTCGTTTATTTTGTTTACCCAACGTAAGTCTAACAGTTTTTCTTTCAACAGTTTCCAGGCTATCATTTTTGCCTGTCTATAGGATGAAGTAAGATAGAATATGTTTTGATTAGGTAATCGTGCGTGATAGCATATCTGTCTTATTGACAAATATGTTTTACCTGAACGTCTTCCTGCTACTACTACCTTAAAACGGTGTGGATCCTTTGCCACGAGAGATTGCCATTGTGCTAACTTCATAACACTATTTAGCGGAAGTTAATTCAGAGGGGTTTATTTATTAAGTCTAGTTGTCTTCGTGCCACTTCTAAATCTCTTGTGGCTTTCTTTAAATCGTTTACAAGATTAACCTGTTGATTGCTAACATTAACCAACACTTCTGCTTGTTGATTGTTTGTAACAATTAGGTTATTGATTAGTTTGCGTTGATGAGCAAGTTCACTCTTCAACGACATCAATTCCTCATATGGGTCAAAAGTATTCATACTGTCTCCCTCCCACCAATCGTTTTTCATACTAGTATTTAACGGGATTGTTTGTATAGTAATCTACAATGATTACTTTTGAAGGTGTTTTGCCTTTGCCACAAAAAGAAGGACGTTTATAACCTTCTTCTCTAAAACGTGCTTGGCACGGGTCGTTGTTGTCGTACATTGTTGACAACCAACGTGGTGGTGTAGCACATCCTGTTAGAGTAAGAAACAGTATGATTAGAATTAGATATATGGGGATGCCATATTTTATCACGCTGTCTCTTCTTCCATTTGTTGTGCTATTTGTTTAAGTTTGGATTCAACACTCTTAATATAAGTCTTGTCTTTGTGGTTGGATTCCTTAAGTGCCTGAAGATGCCACTTTAATTCTTCCCATTGTTTTTCTAGAGTTGACATTACGCTACCTCATTTGCTTTTTTGTTTGCCTTTGCTTGTTCAATTGCCTTAAGTGTGTATTCAGTTTTTAACAAGGCACATTCAGCATTCAATTCATCAAATGCTTTATGAATCTTTTCATATAACTTATTAGCAAATGCCTCTGTCCATTCTTGCTCAATGTCAGCAACATCACCATATTCTAAACCGTGTTCACTTAAATTAGTGGGAGATAGATTTAGTTGATTATAGTGTTTTGTCCACTTGCCATTAACTTTGTGGTAATCATTACCAAATGAGTGTTTGGTATAATTTGTGTTTTCACCCATTTTTTCTTCAAGTGTTAATACTACTTGTTTCATTACGCTACCTCCTCAACGCTGTATTCAACGTGTGAATCCAACAAGTCAATTTCGTTGTTAATTTCTTCTTGTGTGCCTGTGAAACGATAATCAACATTACCTTCTGTGTCAAATACCGTAATTTCTAATAGTTGTGCCATTTGTTTAACTCCTTATTGTTTAACTGTTATATACAGTATACATTCATTAAGATAATTGTCAACTGGTAAAAGCGGTTTTTTTGGTATTATTTGTCCAAAATGACTATTGATTGTAATCGTGTAATTCACTTTGAATCCACTGCGTAATTTCTTGTGCGTCGTGATTGCTTACCAATTTACCTGTCAT
>Ga0222719_10004367_pt1 | contig 12399 bp, 5 predicted proteins | sample C33_34DmetaG_FD_165039 | JGI IMG/M metagenome (GOLD analysis project Ga0222719, IMG submission 165039) | Estuarine water microbial communities from San Francisco Bay, California, United States - C33_34D | ecosystem: Environmental > Aquatic > Marine > Unclassified | place: USA: California...
ACGGACTTTGTGGGTGAAGATACGGTTACCTATACGGTTGAGGATGGCAACGGCGGTAGCGCGACAGCGCAGTTTACTGTTCTGGTTGTAGGTGTGAATGCGGCGCCGAACGCGACCGATGATAGTGGTTACACCATGGTGGCTGGTGGAACTCTGATCCTAGACAAAATCTTACTTAATGATACCGATGCGGATGGAGATGAACTTCGCATTACAGAAGCCATTGCATCGGTCGGTGCAGTGTCGATTGATGGTCCAGATTCATTGTCATTTACAATTGATGCGGATACCAGTGAGACTTTGGCGAGCATTATTTACACAATTCAGGATGAGTCTGGATTAACTGATTCGGCGGAAATTACGATCCAAATTGTGCTAGATAATTTTACTCCTATCGCCAATGACGACGACCCGGTTACTATCAACCCGGGTGATTCAATCACTATCGACGTATTGTCGAACGATTCTGATGCCGATGGCGACAGGCTTACAGTGCTCAGTGCCTCAGCAACTGAAGGTCAGGTTGAAGTTAATTCAGACGGCACACTATCCTACACCTCAGACGGTATTTTCACCGGTGATGATGTTGTCACATACACCATCGACGATGGGCGTGGTGCACGGGATTCAGCCAGCGTTATCGTCACAATTTTGGCCGTAAACGAAGAGCCAGAGAATGAAGTACCCAGCGCGAATAACGATCCGGCCATAACGACCGAATTCGAAACGCGGATACTGAATATCGATGTGCTCGCTAACGACACGGATCCGGACGGTAGCGTGCTCAACGTAATTCAAGCATCTGCGCAGTATGGTCAGGTTCAGATCAACGCCGATAACACCTTGAACTACACTCCAGCAGCGGGTTTCTCTGGTGCGGATGTGGTTAGTTATACGCTATCTGATGGTGAGGGCGGCCGTGACTCAGCTAACTTCACGGTTACTGTTGCGGCGGGTGCCGCCAACGCAGCGCCAAGGGCCTTAACAGATGGTCCGTTTAACATCGGTCTAGATGAAACGCAGATAACCTTCAACGTCTTGTTGAACGACGTCGACCCAGATGGCGATCCGATTGAGCTACTGAACGCCTCGGCTGACGAGGGTATATTAACGGCGCTTCCTGACGGAACGATCCGCTACACGAAGCCCGACGATTTTGATGGCTCAGATACGGTGCGTTACACCATCAGCGACGGTCGTGGCGGTATTGGCAGCGGAAAAGCGACTATCACAGGGCCCGCCACCATAGAGAATCGTGCTCCCGTAGCAGCGCCTGACGGCCCCTTCACGGTAGTTGAAGGCGGCAGAGCGAAAGACATTGATGTTCTCGCGAACGATACCGATGCCGATGGCAATCGTTTAACCGTCGTTTCAGCCAGTGCTACGAGCGGAACGGCAACGGCGAGCGATGATAATACCGTTGACTATGTAGCTGCGCGGGGGTTCGTGGGTACGGATACGATCACCTATGAAATTAGTGATGGTCAGGGCGGTACGGCGTCATCCACGGTTTCCATTAGCGTAGTGGCAGCGAAAGCGACCAATAGTGCCCCCGTCGCAAGTGCGGCGACATTTAAAGTGACTACGGATACGACCGTGGTCAGCTCATTGCCGGCAGCGACCGATGCTGAGGCGGATCCCGTGCGTTATGTGCTGGCGATTGCCGCGAAAGACGGTATCGCTAACCTGGATGGCAATGGGCGGTTTACCTATAAACCGGAGCCTGGGTTCGTCGGTACAGATACCTTTTTCTACTACGTTACCGATGGCCAGCTAAATTCTCGTAACTACCAGGTTACCCTCGATATTGACGGAGACTCCGATGGTGACGGCTACCTAGACTCGATCGATCAGTGTGTTAACACGAACCCTGGGTCGAAAGTAGATAATACCGGCTGTGCGATCGAGGAAGCTGAAGACTTTGACGGCGATGGCATACCAAATGGCAACGACAACTGCCCAAGCACACCTGCAGGTCAAGCTGTCGATGCCAACGGCTGCTCGGACGAGCAGTTAGAAGAAGCGGTAGAGGATTTTCGTGATATCGAGGATGACGTACAAGAAGTAGCCCAAGTCACTACCGTTAAAGAGGAAACGAAAACGTTGGCGACAACGGTCAATACCGGTTGTAATGCATCTATTAGTCAAGGTGTTAGCTCGGGTCAGCAATCCTCTTTGGGTCAAGCCTGTCAAACTCTGAAGTCAGGTGAAAATACCTCTGAGCAGGTCAAAGAGGCGGTGGAAGAGATCAACTACGAGGAGGTCTCAGCGCTCTCCGATAACGCCATTGCCGCGAATGCCAATCAGACCAAAGCCGTTGGCAACCGTATGCAGGTCGCGAATACCGGTGGTGGCGGCGGCACCGTATCGGTGAACGGCTTGAACATTCGCTACGGCAAACAGTCGATTCCGACTGTGGCGCTGCAAGAGGCGGTTAATGCGATACTTGGCTTGGCGGCAGGTGAGGGCGAGGAGGGCGATAGCTTCCTTGACTTTGGTAAGCTAGGCATCTTCATTCAGGGGGACCTTGATTTTGGCGATCGCGAAACCCAAGGGAATCAAACTGGCTATGAATCCGATTCATGGAACCTCACTATCGGCGGTGATTACCGTTTTAAAGATAACCTCTACGGCGGCCTTGCGTTTAACTTCGGTGAAACGGAAGTTCAGTACGACACGCGAGGTGATGAATCCATCATTGAAAACTGGGGTGTGTCCTTCTATGGAGGCTGGCAGATCACAGAGGAATGGTACGTCGATGGTCTGATCAGCTACGGCAATTCAGATTACTCGACCTTGCGCAATATTGAGTACACTTTGAATACAGGGGATTTCCGGGCAACCCAGCGTGGTGATACGACGGGTACGCAGCTATCTTACGGTATTAACACTGGGTACATGTACTCCAAGAATGGCTTCCGATTCGGCCCTGTGCTTTCCTTCTTCCATTCCGATGGCACGATCGACGGGTTCAAAGAGAAGGCGGTCAAAGGCTCTGATGCTTGGGCCTTTGATGTGAGTGAGCAAAGTATTCAGTCTACGCGTGTGAGTGCCGGGTTGCAGATGGATTATTCTTGGCTTACCGACTTCGGCGTCATTGTACCGGGAATACGTGCGGCCTATGTGCGTGAGAAAGAGGGATCAGACGATATCATTACGGTGCGTTTGGCTAACGGCGATGCGTTTGCAGACGGATCTTCGCGCTTCTCGATCCAAAATCAGAAGGACGATGAAGGCTACTACGACATCTCGGTTAATATCTCAGGGCAGTTCGTGATGGGTGTTTCCGGTTTCGTGAGCTACCAGTTCTATCAGGATTACGGTGGCTATACGAGGGAAGGCTATTCCATAGGCATCCGCTGGGACAAGCCCTTTTAGATGCTATTTGCTTGGTGGATCAATTTTGAGATAAAGAAAAAATAATAAAATGAGGCGGGGGAAATGAGGGAAGATTTATCATTGGACCGTTTTATGGATGGTCTGATGCGCCGTAATCCGGGGGAGGTAGAATTTCATCAGGCGGTCCATGAAGTGATGGAATCGATCATTCCATTCGCTATGGAGAACGAGCGTTACCGCAAAGAGTCCTTGTTAGAGCGTATGACGGAGCCTGACAGGACAGTCATATTCCGAGTCGTTTGGGAAGATGACAAAGGTAATATGAGGGTAAATCGTGGTTATCGCGTACAGTTCAATAACTCCATTGGCCCCTACAAAGGTGGGTTGCGTTTTCACCCCTCGGTGAATTTGAGTATCTTGAAGTTCCTTGGGTTCGAGCAGACCTTCAAAAATAGCTTAACAGGTTTACCCATGGGGGCGGGTAAAGGCGGCTCTGATTTCAACCCCCGCGGCAAGAGTGACCGCGAGGTGATGAGATTTTGCCAGGCTTACATGTCTGAGTTGTACCATCATATTGGGGCCAATATCGATGTGCCCGCTGGAGATATTGGCGTAGGTGCGCGAGAGATCTCATACATGTTCGGGCAATATAAGCGTCTAGCGAGAGAGTTTACAGGTGTGTTGACAGGCAAAGCCCTGGAGTTCGGCGGTAGTCTCATTCGCAAAGAGGCGACCGGATACGGTGCCGCGTTTTTTATGAGTGAGATGCTTAAACACGCGGGTTTAGACTTTGTAGGTAAGAGTTGTGTGGTATCCGGTTCGGGTAATGTGGCCACGTACTGCGCTGAGAAAATCCACCACTTAGGTGGGAAAGTTATTGCGATGTCAGATTCCGGCGGGCATGTGCATGATCCAGCCGGTATTGCCGGTGAGCGCCTGGATTTCATTATCGATTTGAAAACAAGGCGTCGCGGTTCACTTCGCGAGTACGCTGAACATTTTGGTTGCGATTACTTCGAGGGTACGAAGCCTTGGGGTATCGCTTGCGATTTAGCCTTTCCATGTGCCACCCAGAATGAAATCGGAGCATTTGAGGCGCAACAATTAGTGGGTAATGGGTGTCTTGCTGTGTCTGAGGGAGCCAATATGCCCACCAACAATGAGGGGGTTCGCATATTCCAGGAGGCCGGCGTTCTATTCGCGCCAGGTAAAGCTGCTAATGCTGGCGGCGTGGCTGTATCTGGGCTTGAGATGAGTCAGAACAGTATTAGAGTCTCGTGGACTGCTGAAGAGCTTGAGGAGCGGCTTCGGAATATCATGAGCGGAATTCACGCGCAATGCGTCAAGCATGGCCAGGTGTCCGGCGGCGTGGACTACGTGCGCGGAGCCAACATTGCGGGCTTCATAAAAGTCGCTGACGCGATGATCGCTTATGGGGTCATGTGAGAGCACTATAAATGGGTCGGTATCTAAGATGGATGTGAAATGAGCCAATACCATATTGCAGTGATCGGTGCGGGCCCTGCGGGGCTAAGCGCCGCCGCGAGAGCGGCAGAATATGACTGTGAGAATGGGGTTCACCAACCGACGCATATCCTGCTCGAGGGTTTTAATGCGCATGCCAAAACGATACAAAAGTATCAAAAAGGCAAGCACGTCATGGACGAGCCCGGGTTTCTTGACCTGCGCTCGCCCGTACCCTTCAAAGCGGGTACGCGCGAAGCGATACTCGGGGACTGGCAGCAGAGCCTAGACGCCAGTGGCGTCAACATCCGTTATGAGGCTGAAGTCACCAAGGTCGCGGGTTCCAAAGGCGACTTCAAGATACATCTGGCGAGTGGTGAAATTATTGAATCGGAATACGTTATTCTCTCCATCGGGACGCAAGGTAATCCTCGTGCCTTGGGCGTTCCCGGTGATGTCGAAAGCGAGTTTGTACAGTACACATTAGATGACCCAGATGCATTTCAAGGGGAAACTATTGTCGTCGTTGGCGCGGGTGACGCAGCCATCGAGAACGCAATCGCGCTTGCGCGTCACAATAAGGTCGTTATCGTAAATCGGCGTTCCGAATTCAGTAGAGCTAAAGAAGGTAACCTAAACGCCATACTGGCTGCGATCAACGACCCCAAAGTCAGACTCCGCTGCGCGTACGATAGCAGTGTGGGGTCACTTGAATTACCAACACAAATTGGCGCCGCGGGTGCAATAACACTCAAAAATCCGTCGGGAGAAGAACGAATTGAGTGTCATCGGATTATCGCCCGACTGGGAACAATTCCACCCCGTAAATTCGTTGAAGATGCAGGCATCGTGATATCAAGCCCGAACGCGGACGCTGTGCCTGACGTAGACCGCAAGTATCAAAGTTCCGTTGCGGGCTTGTATATCATCGGCGCACTGGGCGGTTATCCACTCATCAAGCAGGCTATGAATCAAGGCTACGACGTCGTTGAATTCATTTATGGTAAGGATACTCGTCCTGCAGATTATCCACTGATAGCGTCGCAGTTTGGCGGTTTACCCTACGCGATGGATGCTGAGGATGTCTTGGGTTTATACCAGCAGCGTGTACCCATGTTTCGGCGTATGAACGCTTTGGCGTTTCGCGAGCTCGTTATCGAGAGCCGAATTGTCTACTGCACCGAAGAGGTAAAAAAACCGAAAATCGGGGGAGATCGACAAACGTCACTTTTACCTCCGGGTCATGTGCTCTACCAAAACGGGGAGTTCAGTACGACGTTCTTCACCTTGGTTGAGGGCGAGGTTGAGCTTCAGCTCGAGGCCGATGGCCCCTGGCAAACAATTACTCAAGGGCAATTCTTCGGTGAAACGAGCTTGATATCTGGCCGCCCTCGTGAGGGTTCTGCTCGCGTTACGCGCGACAGTATTGTTATCGAGACGCCACGGCGAGTGATGGTCAAGCTCATGAACAGCAACGAGGAGATTCGAGAGGGTATCGATCGTGTCTTTAAAACGAGGGCGCTATTGGCGGCTTTCAGATCAAACCTATCAACTGCTGAGCTGAGTCGCATTGCCGATGGCTTGAGCTCAGAGACCTTCGAGGCGGGCCAGTTTTTATACGAATCTGGTGAAGAGGGCGACTGTCTGCATCTGATTCGGCGCGGACGAGTGGCGCTTACTCAGGGCAGCGACAATCAGGTTGTCAATCAGCATTACTCGGGGGAACTCGTTGGTCAAATGGCCCTCATGGGAGCCCCGACGCGGCGCGAAAACGCGGTGGCCGCGGTTCGGACTGAAACCCTTAAGATCACGAAAGAACCCTTTTTAAAGTTGATAGGCCATTCCGCTGAGTATTTGCCAACGCTGCAAGGTAGGCTGTCGGGTGTTTTAAAGCAGGTGAACAATCTTGCATCTAAATCCGAATCTGCTCGTGCCATGGGCTTTTTAATGCAAGAGGGAATGGGTGAGGCGACTAATGCCCTGCTAATCAATGAAGCTTTGTGCGTCGGCTGCGATAACTGCGAGAAGGCTTGTGCCGAGACGCACGACGGTATTTCGCGATTGGATCGTAAAAAAGGGGCCTCACTCGATGGCCTGCACGTGCCGATATCCTGCCGTCACTGCGAGCTGCCGCACTGTATGAAAGACTGCCCGACCGATGCGATACGGCGCAGTGCTAACGGTGAGGTCTTCATTACCAGTAATTGTATCGGCTGTGGTAACTGCGAAAGCAATTGTCCTTATGACGCAATAACCCTGCGTTACGATCCGCCAAAGCGGCCCAATTTATTGTCTTGGATTCTATTTGGTGCTGGAAGTGGCCCCGGTGACACAGGGCTGAAGGCGCCGGGTGAGGATAATCGGAAGAAGGCAACGAAGTGCGACGCGTGTCGCGATCAGAAAGGTGGCCCCGCTTGCGTACGAGCCTGCCCAACAGGGGCTGCGATTCGCTTAAGCCCCGACCAATTTGTCGATTATGTGGAGGCGCTCTAAATGAAAGGGGCGGGTTTACTCACCTACTCGAATCGCCGCTATTTGTGGTGGGCTATTTTGCTGGTGAGTGCCAGTTTAGTGCTGTATAAGACCCAACCAGCATCCGCTTTGCAGCCGCCAAATGGTGGGACTTGGCAAGGCTATATACTGGGTACGCTCGGTGCTGTGATAATCGTTTGGCTCAGTCTTTTAGGTATTCGCAAGCGTCGTTATCGATCGCGCTTGGGTAGCGTAGCGGGTTGGGCTTCTGCCCATGTTTATCTCGGGCTGGCCCTACTTGTAGTTGCAACTTTACATTGCGCTATGCAGTTTGGTTGGAATGTACATACCCTAGCCTATGCTTTGATGTGCGGTGTGATTCTCTCGGGCATTTATGGCTTGATCGCCTATGTGCGTCTGCCCGATGGGCTTAGTCGCAACGCGGCGGGGAAAAACATCGAAGACTGGGTAAGCGAACTAGGCTTTATCGATCAAGAGATCCAAACACTTGCGACTAAAGCGGATGCCGAGCTTCAGACGGCCGTCGAAAGCGCATTGAGCTTAACAGCGGTAGGCCATTCAATATGGGCGCGATTGTGGTGCCTAGATCGATCCAAAGTGCAGCTGGGTGCACGTGGTTTAATACCTAATCCAGAGCAGCAAACCCTGATCGATCATCTGGCGGATTGCATTCCCAAAGCGCGCACGCGACGCGAAGCTCAGGTGCTGAATGATCTGCTTGACGGCTTTGGACGCCGCAAAGTCATTCTGGCGCGCATGCGACAAGAGTTGCGCCTGCGCTCGCATCTTCGGATCTGGCTTTTCTTTCATATCCCACTGACCGTGGCACTGCTGGCGGCTTTGACTGTCCACATTGTCGTCGTCTTTCTGTACTGGTGATCTAATGGATTTTCTCGTTCGCCAAACAATTGGAGAAGCTGGATCAGAAACAACCGATCGCGTTGTTACTGCTAAGATCCTTCGTTTGGGTGGGGATTTCAAAAATGACATTGTCATTCCCGGGCTTGATGCCAACCTGAAAGTCGCGGTGAGTGGAGCAGAGGTACAACTCCGTTCAAGTCGCAAGAATATTTTGGTTGACGGTGTCCTGCGTCGCAGGGTGACTCTCAATGCTGAACAAATGGTCACCGTGTCCGGTTTGCAAATCGGTTTGTTTCCCGCACCTTCGGGGTTTGATGTCGGCCTCAATCTGAGCGGGCGGGTGGATCCCACAGAAAAACTGATGCGTGAGATGAGGGCTGATGCGGCACCGTGGTCCAACCGCAGACTGTCCTGGTTACTCGCGATCCTCGTTTTGGCGTTTACTTTTGGGTTGCCATATTGGGGAATAAAAGATCAGACGGTAAAACAAGTGGTCGCTCAAGCGGGTTTGCCGAGCGATAACCACTGGTCGAGCGGTCCGCTGTCAGAGGCGCACCGGGCCGCGGGTATTGAATTTACCTGCGAGTCCTGTCACCAGGATGAGTTTATTATGGTGCAAGACGCACCTTGCTTAGCCTGCCACCAAACGATCCGAGAGCATGCCGATACCGAACTGCATGCGATGCTTAATCTAGAGCAAATACGCTGCGCTTCATGTCATCGCGAGCATAATGAGCCGGTTTCACTCAACCCGACAAATAACGCGCTTTGCGTGGACTGCCACGCCGAGTCGCAGTCTTGGGCTCGAGGCAAAGTCGCACACAGTGACGTTAGAGCCTTCGCACCCGAACGCCACCCTCAGTTTAAGGTGGCTGCCCCTAAACTCATCGATACAGAATGGCACTACGAACGGGTGCTTGTTACGGAAGCAAATGGGGCTGATGGTTCGGGGCTCAAGTTTGATCACCAAGTTCATATGAATCCGGAGAAGGTCTCCTTCGATCGCAGCGGTAAGCCCTTGGTGTGCAGCAATTGCCACAGTCTAGAGCCTGAGGGAGAGCACTTTGCTCCCATCCAGATGGAGTCGCACTGCGCAGAGTGCCACAGTTTGGCATTCGACCCACTGACGCCCGATTTCCAATTGCCGCACAGCCGTGCCCGTGACGTATATAAAGTGCTGGAAGGTCACTTCATGCGCCAGTTCACCGAACTCGAGTTACTGCGGGATACTGAAGCGGCAAGGCGCCTGCCGAACCAAACGAAGGCAATGCTAGCGTGTGATGATAATCCTCTGGTATGCGCGAAAGAGGCGGCTGCTCGAGAGGCGCGCTACCAATTCCAGGACACCGGATGCGTAACTTGCCATACCGTTTCCGATTTGAGGGGTGATAACCCCGCACTTCGCTACCAGGTGAATCCGGTGATGCAGCAATCGGATTGGTATCCCAAAGCTTATTTTGATCATCGAGCTCACGCGGAGATTGGAGAGCGCTTCGGTGATGAGGTTTGCGCGGATTGCCACGCCGCTTCTGAATCAGCGTCTGCTGCCGATGTGCTTATGCCCGCGATCGAAGGTTGTTTTGACTGCCACAACGCGGGTAGAAGTGATGTTGCAGTGGATTGCGTGAGCTGTCATTGGTTCCACCAAGATAGCGGCCCGCGGTCGGCCCTGCTTCGGGCTGAGAATCGTTTACGAAACCCCAATGCGGACGCGTGGATTTACCAATGGTTAGACAAATGAGACACCGCTTTTATGCAATGTTGATAGGCGTCTCGCTGACGGCATGTGGGGGCGGTGGTGGTTCGTCTCAGCCCGCAGAGGCCGTTTCTCAATCGCAGCCACCCGCAGCGGTTGTCTGTGACGGTCAGTGTGCGCAAACAGCGGATGGTTTGTCGGTATCGGATGTCAAAATCGTGTTAGCCCAAGCCATTGCACAGGCTGAGGCTTTAGGTCTCGATGCCACGATTGCTGTAGTTGATCGTGTTGGGAACGTACTCGCAGTCCACCGTATGGCCTCGCGGAGCCCCGCTATCGAGCTGGCGACCACGCAGCCTGTAGAGATAAGCACCGGGCTTGAAGGCATCGTCCTGCCGGCTGGCGCTAATGGTGATGCGCTGGCGGCAATCGCTAAGGCGCTAACAGGTGCCTATTTGTCGAGCGAGGGCAATGCGTTTTCTACCCGAACAGCGAATCAAATCGTCCAAGAGCATTTCAATCCTGGCGAGCTGAATCAACCAGCCGGGCCGCTATTCGGCGTACAGTTCAGCCAGCTTGCTTGTTCTGATTTTGTTTTAAGTGGAGCGACTGATGGGCTGCAAGTGGGTCCCCAGCGCTCGCCCTTGGGGCTTGCGGCGGATCCGGGTGGTTTCCCTCTGTATAAATCCGGGACACCCGTGGGCGGTGTGGGTGTCATTGCCGATGATCTTTATTCTATTGATCTAAACATTTTGGATTCGGATCGCAATGCGGATGAGTTAATCGCGCTAGCGGCAACCTGGGGTTACGCGGCACCCGATGACCGCCGAGCGGACCGCATTACAGTAGAAGGCAAAACCTTCCGTTTTTCCGACGTTGAATTTAACGATTTGAGTGTTTCACCCGAAAGCGCACCTGATTACGATACCCTGCAGTCAGGGGCTCTGATCGACGTTGCTGGCTATGGTGGTGGCCTGATTCAAGCGGGAACGCGTTTCGGTGAACTCGAGTCAGGGATCGCACCCTACGCTCAATTCGGCGATCTCAACGCCTACACATTTTTTAATGATCAAGGGCGGGTGCGATTTCCCCCCAAGGATGGAACCGATGCCCTCGAGCTTTTGGGAGAGCACCTAAAAGCGAGTGAAGTCGAAACGATCTTGCGTGAAGCCCTTACCGTCGCGAACAAAGCTCGGGCACAGATCCGGCGCCCACTTGGGACATCCGCCCGAGTCACGGTAACCGTTGTTGATTCACAGGGACATATCGTCGGGATGGCCCGCACCGAGGACGGCCCTGTTTTCGGCGCCGATGTCTCACTGCAAAAGGCACGAACGGCGACCTTTTTCTCGTCTCGTGATGCGGGTGCGTTTTTGCAGAGTGTGACGGAGCCCGTTCGCTACTTAGATGCGAATCTCGCGATCAAGCAAGAGGTGAGCATAGCCGATTACGTTGAGGCAGCGCGCACCTTTATTGGGCCTCAGGTCTTGCAGGATGGCACGGCTTTCTCGGATCGAGCCGGGGGTAATTTATCGCGCCCGTTTTATCCGGACGGTATTCGGGGTAACCCTCATGGTCCATTTTCTAAGTCCTTTGCCAATAAGGAGTGGAGCGTGTTTTCCACCGGCCTGCAGTCTGACTTAGCAATGAATCAAATAATCCGACACGTTCTGTTCGCCGCAGGCGCGACAGCGAGTGATATTCAGCCAAATTGCGCTGCCTCATCCGATACGCGTCTCGCTAATGGCATTCAGATTTTCCCAGGAAGCGTTCCTATTTATCGCGGCGATCTTTTAATCGGTGGTATAGGTGTTTCAGGTGACGGTATCGATCAAGACGACATGATTAGCTTTTTGGGTGTGCACAATGCGGGTTTGGCCTTGGGCGGTGCACTGGGTAACGCGCCGCCCGATATCAGAGCAGACCAACTCAAGCCGCAGGGGCAGCATTTGCGCTATGTACAGTGCCCGCAAACGCCTTTCATAGACAGCGACGAACAGCGCGTATGCGAGGGCAAATGAATATGAGAAACGCCACACGCGTGAGCGCATTCTGCATCGCTTTGATAGCCCCCTTGTCAGTCACGGCGCATGAGATTCTGAGTAATCCCAGTGGGAAATCTGTTTGCCTTGAACCGGATTCACTCCAGCCACAGCCGAAAAGGCGAATGCCCGGGCAGGATGCCGTCCGGTGTGAGTACCAAGTGCAACGACTGCCCAATACGGTCATGCATGAGCACAAAGAGTCTGCAGATTTGCCTGAGGGTACGGTGCGTGAACCTGCGTCGGGAAGAGTGGTCGTTGCCCAGACCGTCTCGCCGGTGCCGCGACCTCGGATGGGCCAATTTGTCGACTCGGTTCCGCTCCCGGATCGGTGGCGGATTGTGAATGCCTTGGGTTACCCCGACAATTGGTGGGATCCTTACAACCAAAACACGATCAAGGGCGACCGCCCCATTCACGATGATTGGTTTTTTAATGTCACGGCGATTTCCGACAGCGTGTATGAATTTCGAGATGTCCCCACGCCGGTGGGGGGGCAAACGA
>Ga0222719_10004368_pt1 | contig 12396 bp, 19 predicted proteins | sample C33_34DmetaG_FD_165039 | JGI IMG/M metagenome (GOLD analysis project Ga0222719, IMG submission 165039) | Estuarine water microbial communities from San Francisco Bay, California, United States - C33_34D | ecosystem: Environmental > Aquatic > Marine > Unclassified | place: USA: California...
GTCTTGCAGGGGATACCAAGCGCCAGGCCAACAGCCGGGAAGTAACCGATCTCAAGAAAGAGAATGGTCACCTCAAGCAGATGCTTGCTGAAACGATGCTGAAGAACAACGTGCTCAAAAAAAGTGGGCTTGGCTCGGGATCGATCTGGTACGACGAATGACGCTGTCGGCCTCAGAGAAGTATTAGGTGATACGACTGGTTGAAGAGTCGGAGCTATCGGTCAGACGCACACTTAACGAGCTAGGAGCGAGCCGGAGCTCATTCTATCGCTGGTACAAGGCTTACCGGGATGATGGCTATGAAGGGCTTGTTGCCAGAAACAAGTCGCCAAGACAGTTCTGGAATAAGTTGCCGGAGAGCGTGAAGGAGCAGTGTCTTGAAGTTGCTCTGGAGCACCCCGAACTATCACCTCGCGAGTTAGCCTGGCATATCACCGACCAACATGAGTACTTCATCTCCGAGTCCAGTGTTTATAGGCTGTTGAAGCAATATGACCTGATAACTAGCCCTGCCTATATCCTGCTGCAAGCTGGTGATAAGTTCCATACGCCCACCAAGCGTATAAACGAGCTATGGCAGACGGACTTTACCTACTTCAAGATAGTTGGCTGGGGCTGGTACTTTCTATCGACGGTGTTGGATGACTACTCCCGCTACATCATCAGTTGGAAGCTGACGACTACCATGAGTGCTGATGATGTTAAGCTCACACTGGATGATGCCATTGAGAAAACAGGGGTAAATCAGGTGATGGTTAAACACCGGCCTCGGCTGCTTCAGCAGGGTAAAGGCGCTGACGCGGGCGCCTCATTTGGTGCGGGTGCGTCCCAGACGGTGTTCGGCTCTTCCGGCAGTGGCAACTTCTTGGTTCGTGCTACCACGGTAGCCGCGACCCTCTTTTTTGTCACCAGTCTGCTCCTAGCGGTATTTGCCAGTAATCGGTCCGGCCTCGGCAGCTCTTCGGACGTGCCGATATTGAATCAGGACATTCTGGAAGAAATGACGACCCAGCAGTCTGATGTTCCCATGTTAGAAGCTGAGGAGATCGCACCGGTCTCCACTCAGAGTGATGTACCCAGCCTTCCGTCGGACCCAGGCCAATAGCCTCAAATTATGGCCCTGTAGAAATTGTTTGATATGCAGATTCATGAAAATTATGCCGAAGTGGTGGAATTGGTAGACACGCTATCTTGAGGGGGTAGTGAGCTTCGCTCGTGCCGGTTCAAGTCCGGCCTTCGGCACCATACTCAAAGAATTTTTCCCTGTCCGATTAAACTTGGCAGCCGCTTTCGCGGCCAAGGTAGTCTCCACGGCTACTTTGGAGGCGCTTGATGATCTTATGTTCTAAATTTCCATACCCATAAGCTGAGAAGAACACCAAAAACCTGCAGGAAAAACCGAATGATATGACCTTCTGTAGTAAGTGAACTTCCGTCGCCAAGTTCAAGATTATAGATCCACATGTAGACATTTGCGGGGTAAACGCACACCAAAAAAATTGCGCTCCCGAGTCCTGTGATTTTTCTTGAGCTTGGTACAATGAAACCAACACCCAAAGCTAATTCGATTGCGCCACTGATATATATCCACAATCTTGCGGAGCCGGGGATTGGAGGTACGATTGGCTCAAACCATTGAGGGTCAATGAAGTGTAAAGTGCCAGCGTAGAGCCAGAAAAAAGCCGCAGCCAGGCACACAGCATGCCAAGTGAGATGCTTCATATATCAGCCGAGATTCCTTTACGCTTCTTAAAAGTAAACCAAACAAAGAAAAGCGTGATTAGTGTCCCGATGATCAAAGTACCAAAAGTTAATGATCTTGAGAGATCAACTAACTCAAGTCGGCCGTCTCCTCCCGACAGAGCAAGCATCTCGTCGCGGTATCGCACCACCGCACCCTGCGCAAGCAACCAACGACTCAGCATATTTATAGAAAAAGCCGTATACAGCAAAGCCATTAATGCGCTGAAACCCTGAGTAAGAGTGCGAGAGCCTAGATGGCAAGCAATAATTACCGCGAATGTTGCGCTAATCCAGAACTCGAAAAATCGATCTTGTGCACTGAGGGCTAAATAAAAAAGTTGAACTGCTTCATAAAGAGATAACGAACCGTCGTCAGCCATACTATTCACCATTTTGTTCGAAGAAAGTAGCTACATGAGTCGCGCTGAGTATTTCATCTACCTCGAAGAAACTCCACATCATCTATTTCGTCAATATAACAGTACGCATCTCTAACGCATGCAAAATATTCACGCATCATTGAAGTGTTGTATTTGCGACGAGTATCTATTCTATGACCCGAACTTAGTGATAGGTTTATATTTTTGAGCACTAAGTATTCCGCTTCAATATTTATGGTTACTAGAACCTATGGGGACATAAACAATGATGGAAAATACAATTATTCTCGCAGTGCAGGTCATTGCTGCATTCGGAGTCGTCGTATCAGTTTTTTACTTAGGTGTGCAGGTTAGTCAGCAGAATAAAATTACAAAGGCACAATTCGGTTTTTCACTGACCCAGAGGCTATACGATCGTTTCTTTCAAACAGCAACGAACCCGTCTTTTTGTGACTTGCTCTCTAAAGATTGGGCCGTTGAGGAGCTTGATTCAAGCCAGCGATGGCAAACCGGGTTCTATATAAACGCCTTGCTGGTAGATATATTCGATGTATATGACAAGTCTAACGCAGGATTGGTTGAGTCTTCTCAGTTGGAGATGAGGATGAACCTACTTAGAACGGGTATGATGAAGTTGCCGCAAGGGAAAATGTTATGGAATCTATGGAAGCCAACTCGAAGCGATGAATTCATCGTGTGGTTTGAAAATGAAATATTTGAAGGGGAAGACATCACGGGGTTTGACTTACGTGAGTCTGATGCAAGCAAAGAAATGTTTAGATGAGCCCGGGGAAGTGAACGTTCGGGTGCAGGTTTAATATAAACCTGCACCCGAACTACCGGTCTCTTTTCTTGGAATCAGTGAGTGCGACTAAGACAGCACATAAACATCCATTGTCATAGTCCGTTCAAGAGGGTTCACGATGATTCTGCCTAAATTTTGACTGCCATCGTTGATGTTTACCAACTCATCCATAATGATTAACACACCATCTCTCCGCCAGACGCCTACAGCAACACCCGAAGCCATTGTGTCCTTATCGACATAACCTCTTCCCTGAGCGGTATAAGTGCCACCAGTGCCATCCTGATTATAACTAAGGTGGTAGCTAGCGTAGACTCGACCGTATTCACCCATATTGCCTTCGGCGGTGATCACTGATTCGCTGTCACCTAGATCTACAGAAGTAATCTGCATTTCAGTTCGTGATTGTCTTTCTTCAAGTGTTAAGGCCATATGTTTTCCTCATTGGTTTGTGCTGTGTTTTTGTTAATGATTAGATAACTGCCAGATTATTCAAGGAATTCAAAGATGCCCGTAGTGCTACCTTCAGCTGAAACATCATAGCTCCCAACTGCCGCTGTACCATTTAGGAGCGAGAATTTTTCTGATTTCGTGTGATGATGATTTATTACTTTGAAAGGTACTGATCCGTCTGGATTTCTTCCTGCAGCAGAGCCGCTCCCTTTCATATTGATCACTTCTCCGCATTCAGTTTGCATTACACCATCACCAGAGCCATAAATACTCCCGTCGAATCTTTGAATCTGCTTATAGCTCCAGTGAGCTACATATTTGACATTACCTAGTGTTCCTTCCGTGGTGAGATTGATCTCGAAGTTGGAGCCTTCGGCTGTCTCTGGTAGGACAGAGATGCTAGTTATCGTACCTGTTTCTTTTCGCGTGTATTCTTTCAAGCTCATTATCGTATTCCCATTTAAATTAAATTAATTCGCTAAAGTACAAAGAATGATTGCTGACAGAAATTTCTTCATTTTTCCTCCGAGAAAAATTCGATTTTGTGATAAGTGGCCTGCGTCTGGCTTGCCGGGTGGCTTCGGAGTCTCACAGAGTATTAAGGCACTCTATTTAGTTGATGCTGTCTTCGAATTGGGGCGATGGGGCACGACACTACGACCCAATCAGAGCTAGCTTCGCTCGACTCTCCGCAGTGATATACCATGCTAACAACGCGTATTCAAATGCTTTGTCGATTTAGTTAACGTCTCGCGCCTGTGTCACTGTGACCGATTTGAAAAAGCGCACTTTATTTGGGCGCCTGGGTTTTCATGCCGCTTTTCTGCACCAAAAAAGACCGATAATTTCTTGAAAATTTTTTTCCTCCATTTTCTGCAGAAACTTTTTCATATTTCGGTAATACGAATTGACTTTACTTGCTACTGTGGTATTTGCAAGGATCCCTTCAGACGGGTGCCTCTAACTTTTCTTAACAATGATATCCTCGCTCATTCGGTAGGAGCCCAAAATGATTAACTTGAAAAAGTATCTTCTCATCAGTGCGCTCGCGCTCTTTTGTACAACAACGCTGAATGCACAAGTTGGACTGAATTATGACTTCAATGTCCAAGATCCGGCTGCATTTTTATATACGATGAATTCATACATGGCCACCGAGGAAGCCTCCCGCTCGGGCGCGACCGTGATTCTAAGACAAAACTTAGCGAATGGTGCTCAGGGCACCACCCACAACTTGGCAGTTATTTGGCCTGACTATGCTTCAATGCAATCAAGTCTCACCGCAAACTCGATGTCACAAACGTGGTCTGCTTTTATTTCCTCGATTGGGAACGCTGCCACTCAAGTTGGAAATAGCATGTTTGCCGCGACTGGGCTGTCCACAGGAAACGCTTCGGTTGTAACAGCACCAAATCAAGTCAGACGGTTTATTAACTTCACTGTTGAGCCTCACAACGCGGGTGCTTATGTTGAAGAATTGCAGGAACTTTGGGAATCCTGTGACGATTCTGTGCACCATGCTCTCTATCAAATTACGGGAACCGGCGAACTGGGTTGGACACATGCGGTAGTTCAGACGGCGGCGAACCTCGGAGACTTGCTGGACGGCACTGCTTGCGACTCAGATGCGACAACAGATTTTTTTGCGTCAGTCAGCGACATACGTGAAGTGAAGTACGACTTCGTTGCCGCTGACATGATGATTTGGCAACCGTAGCTCTTTACTGCAACAAACCGCACTTAACAACACTCCTTAGGAAAATTTTATGAAGAACATATTTTCAGCGTTCGTGTTTTTGTTAGCCTCTCAGCAGGTCTTGGCACAACAACCTTTTCAGACGTTTGACATGATCGTCACTGACCCTGCGGGGGTTGTGGCTGCGATGAATAAGCTTCAGGCGAGTCCTACTGGTCAACAGAGTACTGCAAGAGTGATTCTTAATCAGTATCTTGCGAATGGTGAAAGCCTCGCTACCCATCAAATACTTGTGGTTTATCCTTCCACTGAAGAAATGGATGCGAATATCGCCCGAAACGCGTTATCACCAGATTGGGCAGAATTCCTTGCGGAAATGCAGGAAGTTGCAACAGTTGAAGCGGAAGGCGTTGGTCAGATACTTGCTGTAGGTGGAGATATAAATAACTCAGTTGCCACAGCGGTTGGTCGGACGAACATGTATTATCAGATGTCTGTCTCAGACCCTGCTGCATATGCAAGCGCTTGGAGCGATTTTACAAATGCCAACGCGGACACTGGTGTTATTTCATATCTATCTAGTGTGATCGCATTCGGTTCTAATCCTTCAACGCATGTAGTATCAAATGTCTATAGGTCTCCTGGAGAGGCGGTAGCAAACATGCCTCAAAACTATGCAGGATGGGATGCTTTTTCCCAGCGGGTTTCAAATATCAGAACTATCGAAGGCAGAGGTCTGTCTACCGTTATAGCCGAATGGTTACCGGAATAACATCTTTTGGATTGGCGTCTTGTAAGAAAGTCGCTGCTTTTATTGGAGGATATTAATATGTCAGAAATAATTGGTACATTCGAATTAGAACATGTGTCTAACACATATACGGCCGACGATGATGGCAATGTTACTAACCACTCAAATTGGCGAGGAACAGCCGAGAATTATGGTTCCATATTCGGCACCTTAACATTCGGCCCGATCGCGCTCGGTGATATGGATGAAAAACTCGAGGGCGGGGAAGTGCGCTGGACTGGACAGGGATTTCTGGAAGACGGCACCGCAGTAGCAGGAGTCGGTAAGGGCACCTGGAAAAAAGACCCACAAGGTCATGTTTGGCATACTGACGTGGTGACTGAGCTGAACGACGGAACTAAGGTTAGGGGTAAAGGGATACTTGAGCTAGCAACCTTGAAATTCACAGGAACTAACTATTCCGTATAAATAATCAAAGAATAGCTCAAAACTTGATATTATAGGATCTCTCGGGTGACGTCCGCGGGATACACAAAAAGTGAGGAAATTACATTGAGAATAGCGCAAATTAGAAGTCTTTCGGTATTAGTGTTGCTCTTTGGCAGCTCAGTATTGAATGCAGCTGACAATGTCGTGATTGGTGAGGTAGAGATGCCAGAAGTCGCTTCAAGCCCGGCGTTTGAGCAGATGAAGAAGAAACTTGGTAAATGGGAAGGGACTTTAACTCAATCTCTTACCGGGTCTTCTTATGATGTCTCATACGAGTGGAAATTGGTGTCTGGCGGTAACACCATCATAGAGACTGCTATCGAAGATGGGGTTGAGATGGTTACAACATATACAGATGAGGATGGCGAATTATTGGTCAAACACTATTGTGCTCTCGGAACGGAACCGGTTTTCTCTGTAGTAGAGGCTTCCGACGGCGTGGTGGCTTTAGCCTTTGATGAGAATCGTTCTCCACTAAGGCCGCATACGCATGATTACGTTGATAGCATGAAGTGGACGATGGATCAGGACGATGCCGACTCTATGGTTTACGAATATGTTGCTACGTTGTCTGGCGAACGGTCTTCCAATCGAGCTGAGCTAAAGAGGAACTGACCTTGCAATTTGTGTTGCCCGCAATCTGCAGAGAGCGCGGGCTTCATAGATTTATCTGGGGGGCAAACAGTCCTATTTTGCCTCATACAACTTCAATAACTGCCTTGTCTAATCAAGGCTCAAACGTTTCGTCAAGAACAAAGAGCTCTACGCCCCCAGTTATCCTGTCGTTACTCATGGCCTCTGCAGTTGCAGGATCATTAAAAATACGCATGAACTCATCAGGGTCGCTAGTGTCGAAAACCGCGAGCACTTTGTTTCCCTCTGTTGACCCCATATACGCTACGCTAATCTTTTGTGCTGAGAATAGGTCGCTGTGAGATTTAAACTCAGTTCTCCAATGTTCGACATCTTCAACTTCTGCTCTAACTGCGATCAACATAATTTAATTCTCCTCAGTAAGGTTTTGTAACTCTATATTCTCCGGTTAGAGTCTGCACGATACATAAAGATCTTGAGCATAGCTTGAATTAGTAGCTGAGCCAACCCAAGAACATCCGATTTAAGATTTCAAAAACTTAGACCAAAATCAATTTAGCTAAGGAGAAATGCATGGAACAATTAAACTTGGAATCTCTCATAAATCTCGTTGGTGCTGCCGCCACCTTGGGCACTTTAGCTTATCTAGCTATGCAAATACGTTTAAGTAATAGGCTTGCAGTTTCTGCTATAGAGCATCAACTAAACACTCGGGTCTACGATCGAAGGTTTAGCATCGCTCGAGATGACGAGTTTTGCGAATTTTTGTCTCGAGATTGGGATAATGAGAGTTTTTCTCGCGTAAAGAAGACAAAGGTAGCGCAGTATGTAACGATGCTGATAGTGGACGCACGAGAGGTGTTCTTTCAAGATAAACTTGGATTCGTTTCGCAACATTTGTTACCTGCCAGAATTGATGTTTTGAAGAAGGGAATAATGGAAAATAAAATATCAAAATCTGTTTGGGCTGCTTATAGGCATCTTGTTGATCCAGATTTTGCCGTATATTTCGAGCGTGAGATCTACCCCGATGGCTTGGGCCAGGAATTAGAAGCCGCACACCCACTTAGCAAGGTTGCCAAGTGAGCATGTCCAAGATCGGTATGCCGGGCTATTCGTATTAGAATTGACCGCGCATTTTAGCAAGCTTTTTATGGGTTTTCCGGCTGCCAGTAAAGCCTTTAGCAAGCCCAGTTGATTGCACTATGACGAATCTATTTAATGAAACAATCTCAGAGATTAAGGGGGTCTGATTTGGAAGAAGAACAAGCAGTAAGGTCAGTAATCCAGGTTTATTTCGATAGCATGAGCGAGTCTAGCCGAGAAAAAGTGTGTAAAGCATTTCATCCTTCAGGAAAGGTGACCGGTTATCTGGAGGATGGGCTGCATGAGATGACGAGAGACGAGTTTGCTGATCTTGTGGCAAGCCTGCAACCATCACCTCATGAGAGCGATCAAAAGTTATACGCCGAAGTATTGTCGATCGACATAACGGGTGACACTGCTATTGCCAAAGTTAGGGATGAATACTTAGGTATGATGTTCATCGATACACTATCCTTTATAAAAGTAGACGACGCTTGGTCGATTTATACTAAATTATTTCATGTAGAAAAAAATCTAGCTGCGTCGTAATGGCTATGCCGTAAAGGTTAAAGACAAGATCATTCAATCTATTTGATTATGGAGAGGTTATGTTTAGTCACATAGTAGTGGGAAGCAACGATGCTGCGGCGTCAAAACGTTTTTACGATGCAACACTCACATGTCTAGGATATGGAGAAGGCCATCAAATGGAGTCTGGAAGGACGCTTTACAATTATGGAAAGGGAGTATTTTTTGCCTTCACGCCTCCGCTTGACGGGGCGCCTGCAACTGCCGCCAATGGAGGAACGATAAGTTTTAGTGCTCAGAGTACAGAGCAAGTCGATGCATGGCATGCTGCGGGACTATCAGCTGGTGGTGTTGATTGTGAGGATCCACCGGGTGTTCGGGATTTTGGGGGTGCGAGAATGTATCTCGCCTATCTCAGGGATCCTGCTGGTAATAAATTGGCTGCACTTCACTTGATTTCTGATTGATGTGCGGAATTTTTTGGTCAGGCATTGGATTGGGCGCTCCAACTCAAGCTATTGATGATACTTTGGGGCTTGCAGCGTCTTAGTCCAGGCCTTGACCTGATGTCTGTGTCCTTCCTACAATGCGGGCCCCCAACACTAGGCGTATCCGATTAAGAGCTGATGCGTTTAGTTTACGGGGATAAGAGAGATCTGGTGCGGGGTGGAGCAGTCTGGAAGCTCGTCGGGCTCATAATCCGTTGGTCCCAGGTTCGAGTCCTGGTGGGCCCACCAACTAAATCAATAAGTTACATCTCCCTCGCAGTAACAACCCAATCGATTTGAACCAATTCCCCAAAGTGGGATTCAGTCTAAAATCCTTGCCACCGGGAACTGACATCACTATCTTCGGATTGAGTGGCAAGCAGTAACTTGTTCCCACTCTAAACAAATAACCATGCATATAAATGATACTTATTCGGAGGAATGAAACATGTGGAAAATATTGTCTTTAATTTGTTTGTCTGCTGCTACTTCGTTTGCTCTTGCTGACCACCATGCAATAACGCTTGAGGCAAGGGGTACTCAAACGGAGTGGACAATAACTTCAATTGATCTTGCTGCAACAGAATCTGTTATTACAGTTGAAAGAGAAACGAGTGAAGGCGGTCGAACTTATGTAAGTTATCATCTGAGTTATGACGGAAATGGGAATCCAAGTATCTATACTGCGAATGCTAGAGGTTATGTTGATGCAAACACTATTACGTCAGCATATGCAGCTGGAGTGTGGCATAGAGATGGCATTTTAGTCCGTATGGATGAAATTGTTAGTCATTCAGATGGGAGCAAAACGGTTGGTAGAATAACTATTAATCCGCTAGAGAGAACGATGGTGATGAATCAGTATACATTACCTTTATGATTTGAGTGGCTGCATGAACAGCATCACCTATAGTTATTATAGGGACAGGTAGCCTATTTCAATCAGAAACATGTCCATTTCGGCAATGGTTGAATGATACCAGCGGTCGTTATCCCGGCCCTTGTTGAAAAAGCCATGGGTTGCTCCTTCATAGCCAATTAACGTGCAATCTCCAGCCAAGTGGATGACTTTGTCGCAGAAATCTACGACGTCGCTGTAGGGCACAGTAGCATCGTCATGACCATGCATGATCAGTGTCGGAACGAAGTTTTCACCGACCCGATGATAAGGAGAGAGAATCTCAGCATCCCCAGGAAATTGAGCGGGCCGGGATTCACCGATACGGCCTGTATTTACTGCCGGATTGAACAGTACCAGTGCATTCGGCCGCGAACTGATCGATAGATCTTCCTCGGCCGAATCGTAACCGTCTATCGTAGCTGTCGCTACGGCCAAATGGCCACCGGCCGATCCACCTGCAGCTGCGATTCTTTGCGGGTCTATTCTCAGTTGTTCGGCATGGCTACGCAGCCAGCGTATAGCTGATTTTGCATCCGAAACCGCATCGGCCACGGTGCTACCATGGCGCAGAAACACTCGATAGTCGGCTATGACGGCCGTAATGCCCAGATTGGAGAGATGCTCAGCATGAGGGATAAATTGATTTACCGAGCCTTGTCGCCAGCCTCCACCATAGAAAAACACAATAGCGGCTCTAGACTCGACTTTGGCATCAGTCGGTTGGAATATATGCAGCCGTAGAGTCACTCCGTCAATCGATTTGTAAGTGTGACTGCCAGCCCCATCGAGAAAGTCAGGGTTAGGTAGCAGTTGTGGAATTGCCTGTTGGCAGAAAGCCAATGCGACAATCAGGAATAGAAATTTAGAAATATTCTTCATCACACTTACCTTTGTTGTGTCATGTATGAATGCAGACTTGGCAGGCACTATACCCTTAATCAAAATCTGAGAGGCAATCTTCTGGAAAACTATCGAGATAATCTAGAAATGTTGGAATAACCAAGCCTGTCCAAATAGGCCGAACGTGACAGTTTTCCCAGTGTAGCGAAATTCTTTGAACCGCTTGCTGCCAGACATCTTCTGGTAAAAGACCTAATTGATACTGCTGAAAGGCATTTTGTATAGTTACGCCTCTCACGGAAATTATTTGGCGCCATACTGCTCTCACTTCGTCTGACATATTTTCTGGATTAATGGCTGCAACATCAGATTCCGCTACCAATTCCCTGCCAATATGTTCGTCGCTCAGAAAGATGAGCTGACTGTCCAAGAGCATTTGATTTCTAGCCTGTATCTGCTCCCCAAGTGCTATTGTCTGTGTTTGTTTCATTTGAAGGCCCACAAATATCAGAGAACCTATAATTCCAAACATTCCGGCAATTTGTATTAAGTCATTGATTTCTAATTTCTTCATTATTCGTAAATTAGTAGCTATTTCTTGATTTCCAATCTGGCAAGGCAAACGCTACTAATTGAGGAGACAGAGGCCCGCCCGACAGAGAATTCACGCCCAAACACTATGAAACGCAGCCATAGATTGATCACGAATTAGCGCTTGGCCAAATGCGAAAGCTCCCGGTGTTGTAAGCATCAGTTGCGGACAGACCAACATATAAGATTTTTGGTCCAGATAGAAAAAACCTTGCGTCAAGGCATATCCCCCCCAATTGCTCATATCAGAATGGTCAGAAGTGGAGTATCCCCCAATTGAGCATTCGTCACTATGTGAAGTCGCCCAACCAAAATTAAATGATTTAGGAAAAGGACTAAATTCTCCGCCGACGCCAAATGCTAAAGCGAGTTGCGTGTTAAGCCTAAGATCTCTAAACCGACCCTTGCACAAGGTTTTTATGCCTTCCACGCTGAGAAGGCGTTCCCCTCTATTCGTAACTCCGTGGTTTAGAAGTAAATCATAGAATTTAGCGTAATCGCTCACAGTCATTATGGATCCAGTATCTCCACTTTCATATGACCGCGGACCATGATAATGAGCTGTTTGATTTGTCAGGTTCTCTGTTACTGAAGGGTAGCATTCTTGCTCAACTGCAATTTCTGCTGACGTGCCGTCCGGCATGAGTTTAGCTCCATAAAGCGTCGGTATTCGAGCAATTCTCGGATCTCCATCTGGGAGGAAAAAGGTTGCATCCTGCATACCCAAAGGCTCGAACAGAAGCTCGGACATAATCTCGGAAAATTTTCGAGATCTACCTCTACTCTTTTCATAAAGTATCTCAATTACACGTCCTAAAACCGTTGCTCCGTGCCCATATGAGAATTCACCTGGCTCGCAAGTTAAAACCCCCGCCGTGCCGATGGTATCAACGAATTGTTCAAGCGTTAGATCGGCACCCAGAATATTGGTACTTTTATAGACATCAGAGTTAATTTGTTGACGTATGCCGTTTACTATAAGACCAGCATTCCTATCGCATATACCACCGCCAAGAAACGAGTCATATTCCGAAAAAAGATCATATTCTAT
>Ga0222719_10004372_pt1 | contig 12392 bp, 8 predicted proteins | sample C33_34DmetaG_FD_165039 | JGI IMG/M metagenome (GOLD analysis project Ga0222719, IMG submission 165039) | Estuarine water microbial communities from San Francisco Bay, California, United States - C33_34D | ecosystem: Environmental > Aquatic > Marine > Unclassified | place: USA: California...
CAATGATGTTAACATCGAGTTTACTGGAAGTACACTTGCACAAGTGGTAATAGATATCAATGATGCTGCTACATTGAAACTAGCAGACGGAAGTGATAATCCTGCTTATCAAGGTATAAGCAATGTTGTGGCCAGTGCAGTAGGTAACAAATTAAAAATTGCACTTGTAAATTCAGATGCAAGTCAAGCCCAGAATTTAATTAGAATTAATCCAGGGCTTAGTCAGTCAAACGATCAAGGCTTGTTTGAATTAAAACTAGAACCATATGCACATACACAAACTATTAGTAATCCACAGCCCACAGACTATGGGCAATTTGGACAGGTAGTAGACATTGATACCAATGCAGACAGCCTAGTGGTATCTGCTCCTAATAACAATCTTACTGTACCAAGTACGTGGGTCAATGATGAAACAACTTTTGATAGTAAGACCACAAAGTTTGTAGACAATATCAATCGATCGGGTGCAGTGTTTACTTTTGATTATCTGCCAAGCTATCAAACCACTGCCGCTAATCCAGGCAAGTTTATCTACGGGCAATTGATATACCTAGACGAATTGATATCTCAAGATCAATTTGGTTTTGCAGTTAATCAAACCACTGGCAGATTAATGGTATCTGCACTGGGCACAGATGATTTTAGTACTACAGATTTTGGAACTGTATTTGTATTTGACAATCCAAACAGAGTGCCAAGTTGGGCTGTAACCAGAACACAAAGGGCAGCAGTTGAAACTGATCTGTTGAACAGTGTATTCTTGTATGATAAAGTTAGTCAAAAAACTCAAACATATCTTGACTGGATAGATCCTCTAAGAGGCAAAATACTTGGGGTAGCTAGTGAGAATATCAATTATCGTGGTAGTGTAGACCCAGCATTTTATACAGCAGGAGCAGTAAACAATGTAGGTAGTCCTTGGAGACAAGAGCATATCGGAGAGATTTGGTGGAATACCACAGATGTTAGATTCTTAGATTATGATCAAGGATCTCCTATATACGCCAGTCGTACCAGCGGAACAGTTTTTCCAGGAAGCAGCGTAGACATATACCAATGGGTATCCAGTAGTGTTCCACCAAATGAATATAACGGACCAGGCATACCCTTCAGTGTAAGCAGATACAGCACAAGTGCTACACTCAATGAGAACAATACCTTTGAAACTGTGTACTATTTTTGGGTAACTGGATTAAACACCATAGTCAAAGAACAAGGCAAAACATTAAGCACAAACAGTGTTGCTCAGTATATCCTTAACCCACGAGACAGTGGCATAGCTTATATGACTGCTTTGAGAACAAACAGCATTGCACTTTACAACATAGAACAGTACCTTGGGTCCGGTGATACTGTTATAACTGTAGAATATGATGAAAAGAAAAACGACAGCCCAGTTCATGTCGAATACGAACTGTTCCAAGAAAAACGCCCATCACAGTTTGTCAATGACAGTTTGTATAGAAAACTTTTAGACAGTTATAGCGGAGCAGACACAGACGGAAACAGTGTGCCTGATCCTGATCTAAACATAGCTAACAAATACGGAATTAGTTTTAGACCGCGTCAAAGTATGTTTGAACAACGATTGGTGGCACTAGAAAATTACATCCAGTTTGCAAATCGAATCCTACTTACTATCCCTGTAACTGAAAGTAGAACTTTCACTTTGTTGTTCAGTGCAGAGCCTGAGCCAGAAAAGACCAGCACAACCAAAGGTTGGGACAAACGTGTAGCAGATTTAACAGAACTAGGATATCAAGACTTTGCAGATGAGGATATTGGTTATAGATATCTTGTTCAAAGCGACAGCGATAACAACAACCGTTGGACAATCTATGAAGTAAGATACACCGAGGGTACTCTAACAAAAGTATTGATTTTAACAGCAGTGCAAACTTATGATACAAGTGAGTTTTGGAGCTATACTGATTGGTATGCCACAGGATACAGTTCTAGTACAGTTGCATATAAAGAAGTAACAAACATAGATGATCTCAGCGGAATCAATGATGCTGTAGTCGGAGACATTGTAAGAGTAAAAGAAAACGGTGCAGGTTACTGGGAACTCTACAACTATACCAATTTGTTAACCTGGGAAAGAATAGCTCTGCAAAATGGAACAATACAGTTTAGTAGCACGTTGTTTAATTATGCTTTGGGCAATTTTGGTTTTGATAGCGAAGTATTTGACGCACAATACTTCGACCAAGAGCCTATCACTGAAACTAGAAAAATTATAGAAAGTATAAATGAAGAATTGTTTATTGGAGATTTACTGGAAAAAAGAAACGAAGCACTGGTGCTTACCTTTAAGTATATTCTCAGCGAACAAATAGCACCAAATTGGATTTACAAAACCAGTCTTATTGATGTTGATCATACTCTCAGAGTGCTCAAGCCTTTTCCAATCTACAAGCCAGACAATCAAGACTTTGTAGCTGATTACATAAACGAAGTCAAGCCTTACAGAACACAGGTCAGAGAATTTAACTTAACCTATCAAGGCGACGATTTGTTTGGCGGTGACATCACTGATTTTGACTTGCCAGCATATCTAAACGCAAACAACACATACACCAGTCCCATATTGGATAATACAGCAAAGTATCCCAGCAGTGTAGCAAGCACTGATGCTTTATGGCAAACTTTTCCTTACAATCAGTGGTACCAAAATTATCCACTTACTTTAAGCAGCATCAATATAGTAGCAGGCGGCACTGGTTACACTGTTGCACCCACGGTGACAATTGTTGGCGGTAATCCTACAACAGCAGCAACAGCCCGTGCAAGAATCAACGCCATTGGCAACGTAATTGCAGTAGAAGTAATCACTGCTGGTGCTGGGTATACAGAAACACCGTCGGTGGTTTTTGAAGGCGGAAATGGTACTGGTGCAATAGCAACACCATTGATGGAATTGATAAATGTAAGATCCATGCTTACTACACTCAAGTTTGACAGATATGAATACTCAACTAGTATCATAGACTGGGTAGCAAACACTGCCTACAACAACGATATTAAAGTAAGATACAACGACAAAGTTTATACAGCAGATGCACTTATTTTAGTAAGAGTACAAGATGACACAGGAAATGTTACAGTCACAACTAAAAAGAGCAGTGCTATAACAAACTATCAGATAGTAATAGATGTTGCACTAGGCAACGTCAGCAGTAATACTGTTACTAGAAATGGTGTTGCACTCACCGAAGGAGTGGATTATACTGTTGCCTTTGAAAGCCTAACACAAACATTGTTTACTTTCACAGAAGATGCTATAAACACAAGCCCAAGCGGCAAAGCAACCTTTGATCCAGATGATTGGACATTAACTGACGCTGCTTCACTAAGTGGTGTAGATAGAACCATGGGGTTGTACAAACCAGATCTGACAGATCCAGGACTTCAGCTTGAGCTATTAATAAGTGGAATTGAATACCCAGGAGTCCAGGCATATGGTAAAGGATGGGAAACATTAGATCCAACCAGTGCATATGATATTGATGTAAAATACAGCAGTAACTACAGTGACACATACATTGGAACTAACTTAGATGATACCAATATAGTTGGCGGAGAATACATTGATACCTATAATAGCCATGCACCACAAGAATTAATTCCTGGTAGTACGTTTGATACGTTGGATTTGACAGTTAGCACAAACCCAGGAGCAGATTATAGAGATATAGGTCATGCTTGGCCCACTGATAAAATTGTTTATGAAATCACAAGCAGTACACAAACACTCGATTGGTCAAACAGTAACGTGGTGTTGCCAGTTTCATTGATTGTTAAAAATCTAAAAAGCGGACAAACACTTTATGAAGGAACTTATTACACCGTTGACTGGGTAAATCAAACTGTGAACTTGATTGCGGGAGCAGGTAGCGGTACATATGTAAGCATAGATGTATATGGTTTAGGCGGCGGCAATCAATTGCTGAGACACAGTGTGTTGGGCAGCAACATTGTTTCACGCACAGTTACTCTTGACATAAGCTTTGACTTAGTTTATGAATGTGTGATTTTTGTCAATGGTACACCAACCACTGATTTTACATTGGTTGAAAACGCCAATGAAACTTTGAATATAGTATTCAATACAGATTACACCAGCAATCAGCAGGTTGCAATTACTGTATTAGGAACACAAACTCCTCAGTACAGTACAACAAGCCTAACTCCACAGTTGTTTGAGTATGATGGAAGCACACTTGCCTATGATTTGAGTGGAATTCTGCAAGGACCAACTTACCCAGCCATGATAGTGGAAGCCGACGGAATAAGACTTCGTCCGCCTACAGGTATTGAATATACTGGGGATGATAGTACTTCAAGTTTTGCAACAGATCCCAACAGTGAAACCGATGCAAGTGGTATAAGCGACAACGAAATACTGGTATACCTGGATTACGTGCAACAGATAGTGGGAGTCGATTACACAGTTGAGCCCTATGACGGAAGCAGTGAAACTAGGATTGTAAACTTTGTCACTGCTCCAGCAACAAATAGTGTAGTACAAATTTATGTACGCACTGATGCGGATTATAGATTAACAGACAACTTATTGGTACTAGAACCTGACGCTATTGTTATAGGACAAACACCTGAACTAGCAGTTTACGACTATCAAGATTGCAGACAACTGAAAATGCTCAGTAAAATCTTTGTAGGTCCAGCCACTGGGTCAAGTCCTGTTATTTTTGGATTTGACGAAAAAGCATTTGACGATGGTACATTCGACGAAGAGTCATTGGCTCCGACAACAAGATTAGAATTTAATTTAGGCAGAGTCGGAGTTAAAACAAATGCATGCTGGGTTACACTCAATGGAGCATATTTAACACCTGGCGATGAATTTACAATTACCAACAGTGCAAGCACCAGTTTCTTGAATCTAAATGTACCAGGTGTAAGTACCACTGATATCATAGCAATTACAATGTATTCAGATAGCAGAGTAGCTAATAGTTTAGACTTTAAGATTTGGCATGATATGCGTGATAACCGCAGTATCTACAGAATGTTGCCTTCTACAACCACATTATTATCACAACCATTGAGTGCAAGTGATACAACAATTTATGTTGATAATTCAAATAATTTGCCAGGTGTTAATCTTGAAGCAGGATTGTTTGGTTTGATAATTATCAACGGCGAAAGAATAGCCTACAGAGAAATAGACAGATTAAATAATACTATCACAGGATTGCGTAGAGGTACTGCTGGTACTGGAATATTTGCACATGCAATTGGCAGTGAAGTAGTGGATGTAACTGCCAGTCAACGTATGCAAAATGAATACGAAGATCAGTTTAATGTTTATAAAGAATTGTCAAATGGGACTAGCACTGTGTTCACTGATACTGATGTAGTTGTAAGCAGTGCCGCAGCAGTTGAAGTATACATTGGCGGAATATTACAAACCACAGGATACACTGTAACTGGCACTAATCCAGTACAAGTTACCCTGGACACTGCCGCAGAGCAAGGTCTTTATGTAGAAATACAAACCATTACTGGCAGAACTTTTTACAACAAAGGTACATCCACTGTTACAGACGGAATACCTTTACAGGAAACAAATACCAATGGTGCTCGTTTCCTACGCGGATTTTAAACAAACTAAATAGATGTATGGATAATTTGAACCAAGATAACAAAGACTATGAACAGGAAGAAGACACAATGATACCCAATGAAAACAGTGGTGTGCTTTTAGAAGGGCATATCAAAATTTTTGATCCTAATTCGGAAGAAGTCTTTGTAGATAAAAGAAATGCAATTAATTATGAAAACTTTAGTGAAAGTTTAGCACAAAGCGTTGCTAATCGCAATCTTGGTTACATATATGCAATGAGTTTTGGTAATGGAGGCAGTGCAGTTGATCCAACTGGTATTATAACTTATTTGCCTCCTAACACAACAGGCCAAAATGCAGCATTGTACAACCAAACTTTCCAGAAAGTAGTAGATGACAACTCCAGTACCAATACTGATCCTGTGCGTAATAAACTCACAGTGAGTCATGTTGCTGGAAGAGTATATTCTGATATTTTGGTAAGTTGTTTGCTGGATTATGGTGAACCCACTGGACAGCAAGCATACGATAACAGTACAGATTTAAATGGGGACTTTGTATTCGACGAACTGGGCATTAAAACATGGAATGGCAGTGCAACGAATCTTAGGCTTTGCACTCACGTGATATTTCACCCAGTGCAAAAAAGTTTGAACAGGCAAATTCAAGTGGATTATACAATTCGTATACAGACCTTGACCAACCTGAGTGCAACGTGATAAATAAAAGAACACATAAAGGTTAACAGTAAATGGCTTATACCATCACCCTTACAAATGGAACAACGTTTGCTACCGTAGCAGATGGTACCATTAACACTGATAGTTCAATGACTCTTGTTGGTAAGAACTATGCAGGTTATGGTGAATTTTTAAACGAAAACGTAATACACTTGTTAGAAAGTGGATCCAATTCCACTGCTCCTAGCTCGCCACTTCGCGGCCAACTTTGGTACGATTCTGGTAGTGCTAGTCAGCCTAACAGTTTAAAAGTGTACACTGGTACAAAATTCCAAAGATTGGCTGCAATTACAGCTAGTACCACAACACCAAGCACAAATCAACAAGGGGATTTATGGTGGGATACCACAAATGATCAGTTGAAAGCGTATGACGGATCCAGTTTTGTTACAATTGGACCCGCAGCGGCAAGTGGTCTTGGTAACACTGGAGCAGTGCCTACTAGTATTGTTGACACTTTGGGTAACACACATGTCGTTATTCAAAATATTGTCAACGGAGAAGTGGTTAGCATTGTAAACAAAGATGCTCAGTTTACCCCTAATCCAAGTATTACAGGATTTTCAACAGTACGGCCGGGCGTTACATTAGCGACCACAATTGGCGGCGAAACACAACTTTTCCAAGGTACAGCTACAAACAGTCAGCAACTTGGCGGAGCTAATGCAAGCAGTTACTTGAGCAGTATTGCCAACGATACTACCACTGGTACATTAGGTATACTCAACGATTCGGGACTTAGTGTTGGTGTAGACAGCGACCTACAACTTAGCGTTCAAACCAGTACTAGTATTGCAAATGTATACAACCAGACTGCTAATGCCAACATCAACATTCAGGTTAACAAGTCCACAGTAAAAACTACAGCTATTGCTGTAGATGGCACAACTGCCACTATTGGTGTACTTGGTATTACAAATCTTGGTGCAAATGCAACAGGAAACATCGGAAGTTCAAGTACCTACTTCAACAGAGTTTTTGCTACATCCACTAGTGCGTTGTATTCGGACGTTGCAGAAAGATATGCAGCAGATGCTGAATACACTCCTGGAACAGTAGTAGAACTAGGTGGATCCGCTGAAATAACAGCCTGTTTAACTGAAAACAGTGAAAATGTTTTTGGAGTGATCAGTACCGATCCTGCTTATTTGCTAAATGCAGGTGCAGGCAATGATGCAACACATCCGCCAGTGGCATTAGCAGGGCGTGTGCCAGTTAATGTCTTAGGTGCAGGTAAAGCTGGAGATAGATTGGTTAGTGCTGGCAACGGTGTTGCTAAAGTAGCCGATGATACAATTACACCATTTATGGTTGTTGGGCGATTACTACAAGACAAGAACTCTACAGAATTAGAAATTGTTGAAGCAGTGGTAACAATAAGGTAAGCGATAATGGCATATAGTGCTGGTAATATAATATTAGATGATGAGTATAACACATTTGCAACAGGCAATGCCGATGGCACAGGCAACGTAGCCAATGCTGCTATTAACAGTGTTTGGGCTACCGGTGCTGATAGCAAAGGTTGGGGACAAACATCAAACGTTGCAGCAGTTAGTGCAGGAACCACTATTACTGCTACTCAATGGGCTAATTTGTTCAGCACTTTTGCAAGTATCTCTAGTCATACTGGAGTTACTGTTACCAGTATTACAAATCCAATTGCAGGTGATGTAATTGACGCAAAATCAACCTTCAGTGGTGACCTTAGTACACTGTATACTAACAGTGCCAATGCTGCTGCCAGCGGAAGTGATCTTACTACCAATGGCACAACCACCACAACCAGTAGCTGGGATGTTCGAGCAGTATTGACTCAAGTATTCACTTGGGCAGATGCGGACAGCTTTAGATATTTTTGGAATGCAGGAGGCATGCTTCGTTTTGCTTATAGTAGAACAGGCGGTACGACCAGTGACAAAAACACAGAATGGACAGATTTGCTAACTCAAGCGGGCACAATTGTTTTGACAGGAATTGCCGCAGCTAAAACAATAGCTGGAACTGAGTACACAGGAACCACCAAGGTCGGCGGCAGTGGCACAGCTGATACTCTTGCTACTGCAACAGGTGCTTATGATTTAACAACATCTAACACAATATTGTTTAAGCAGTTTGCTGACACAAGTCCTTATACAACCAACTATATTCAAATTGAAGCATTGGTTGACAATGTTAGTACACCAACTTCTATTACAATTACAACCACTTTAGAAGATGCAGCCGCTGATACCATTGCCCCAGACGGATCAGGATCGGGCGATAACCTGGATGTTGTCGACGGAACGTTAACTGGTACACATGTAATACGTCCTCCTAGCACTACATATCTTACAGCATCATGGGGCACACCAACTATGAATGCTGTAGCCTGGTCACTGACTAGTTAATATTTCTTGATCTCTGTGTAAGTTTCGTGTATAATTATATGCATGAAACCTACATCTCTATCTGAAAAAGTCAAAGCTAGATTCGATCATGAAACAACAAAACGTGTTTTACAGGAACGCTATCACGCAAAGATGTTTTTTGCACACAATGGCGGAATGTGGAAAGCTGGTCCTGACCTAATCACACAATGCAATCTTTGTTTAGCAAACAAACACTTTCAGCCAGTTCTATTAGATACATACAATAATCCTGTTAGCATAAACGCCGAAGAATTAAAAACTTTAGCATTAGAGCGTTGGCAGGAACAAATGAATGCATGGCATGTCGAATACCAAGAGTTAACCAGTAAAAGATGAGCACAGGTGCGTTACTTTATGCGTTCAACAGTGATATTGACTATGTAAAAATAGCACTAGAATGTGCTCATAGAGTGCATAAACATTTGAACATTCCTGTTAGTTTAGTAACAGATAAACAAGTCTTGTCTCAGCAGTTTGATCAACAAATTATAATCGAAAAGCCAAACAGCACAGGAAATAGATATTGGCACAAACAAAGCACCATATCTCAATGGTTTAATTCCAGTAGAAGCAGTGCTTTAGATCTAACTCCTTACGATACTACACTTTTGTTAGACGCAGATTATTTAATAAACACCGATTCCTTACAAGCAGTGCTGGAAAGTAACAGTAACTTTCAGTGTTTTGCAGACAATATCATGCTTCCTGATTCCAATATCACCAAGGCAAAATTTGGAAAAACTTCTACTCCGCAATTGTGGGCCACAGTGTGCAAATTTACAAAACACTCAGAAGAAATATTCACAGCATGGCAAATGATTGAACACAATTATTCACATTATGCAAAACTATTTGGTTTTAGTACTAAGCCATTTAGAAATGATTATGCTTTAACATTGGCATTGTTATTAATCGGCGGCGGTAAAGTATCCAGCGATTACATCATTCCTTGGACTATGATCAGTGTTGGCAATTGTGATTTTGAAATATACGATCACAGTATAGAAATTAAATATCTTAAACAAAATCGTTTAAGTAAATGCACAGTGAACACTGATGTTCACATAATAAACAAACTAGATTTGGAAAAACAACTTGCATGTAACACATGAAAAAGGCTACTTGATACTAGCTGTAAACACTGATGTTGATTATGTTAGATGTGCTAGACTGTTGAGTCGTAGCTTAAAATTCTGGCATCCACATAGTCTAGTGTGTTTACTTACTGTTCAAAAAATTGACAACGACAATGATTTTGATATAGTAAAAACCTTGCCTTACAAAAATCAAGCAACCAAAGATAATCCTTATGCAAATGATTGGCAATGTTTTTTTGCAAGTCCTTTTCGTGAAACAATCAAACTCGAAGCCGACATGTTAATAACAGGGCCTATTGATCATTGGTGGACACTGTTAAGAAACAAAGAACTTGTAATAAGCACAGGAGCAGTTGATTATAAAAATCAACCTGTTGTATCAACAAAATACAGGCGAGCGTTTGAGGCTAATAATTTACCAGACGTATACAATGCTTTTACGTATTGGAGACTGAGTGCATTCAGTAAAGATTTTTTTATGGAAGTTAAACATGTTTTTTCAAATTGGAAAACCTATATAGAAAAACTTAAAAAAATGCCGCCGAACCCGGACACTGATCTTGCTTACGCAATAGCCAGCATCGTGCTAGGTGTGGAACATTGTGTTTTACCTGATACTTCTTATCCACATATTGTACATATGAAGAGTGCAATTGCACAAACGCCACAAGAATGGTATAAAAGTTTAACTTGGGAAATAGACCAAGGGCAAGTACGTGTTAATGGTTATACGCAAAGCCCACTGTGGCACTATCATCACAAGCATCTTGTCAAAGATTTTGAACCTTACTATGAATGATTTTTTAAATGCATTTAACAGTATATCTAAGTTGGAAAACAAACTAGAATATCGTTTGTACTATAATAAAACAACAGGCGAGCCAATGTTCTATAGCATGGATAACTTGCCAGGCGATTTTATTAAAATCACATGCAAAGAATATGCAGTTGGTAATTATAATGTATTTGTTAAAGATAATGAAATAATAGAAATCAATAACAGTGCCCCATCAAAACTTGTGCCAAGCACACAAGGCACAAGCACAACAAAAGAAAATGTAATGATAATTGACGAAACAGCAAAAAATTATTGGAGCATAAAACAATGCTACTAAACAATGGCAGCGTTAGATTTATTTTAGGAAACTCTTATGAAAGTTGATGTAGCAGACCTAGACTGTATTTTTCTTACCTATGATGAACCACTCAAAGAAGAATTTTGGGTACAAATTAAAAACATGGTGCCTTGGGCAAAACGTGTTGACGGCGTAAAAGGATCAGACGCAGCTCACAAAGCCGCGGCAGAAGAATCAGACACAGATCGTTTTATTCTCATTGACGGCGATAACATTCCGGAAGCTGATTTTTTCAACCAAACACTGGACATGCCTACCGAAGATTACCAACGTGCAACCTATCGTTGGCGAGCTCGTAATACCATAAACGGACTAATGTATGGCAACGGAGGTGTTAGTTCCTGGACCAAAGATTTTGTGTTGAATATGAAAACACACGAAAACAGCCAAGGGTCTGACGATACTGATGTTGAGTTTTGTTTTGATCCACTGTACTGGGCAATGCACGATTGTTACAGCGTGACTTATCCAAATGGATCGCCGTATCATGCTTGGCGAGCAGGGTTCAGAGAAGGTGTGAAAATGTGTCTCAACAAAGGAACCAAGCCCAGTGTAGATGAATTCCGAGACAGTGTACACCGCAGAAACTTAGATCATCTAACTGTTTGGCATAACATAGGATGCGACATTGAAAACGGTGAATGGGCAATGGCAGGTGCAAGACAAGGCACTTATATGACCATGCTTACTAATTGGAATTACAAGCATGTCCAGAACTTTGATAAACTTGCAGAACTTTGGTTAACAGTAGAAAGCCGTCATCCTAGAGAAGTGATCGGTAGTGTAAGCGAGGAGTTATCAGCTTCTTTGGATTTGCCAATGGCTGACTTTTCGGATACTGCCAGTGCATTTTTTAAACAACACTATCGCAGCGATTGGACCAATCGTGGCATAATGGTTCGAGAAATTGATGTAATAAGGCAGATAGAAGGTTGGTAGAACAGGTAGCAATTGTTGGCAGCGGTACGCTAGGAAATAGTTTAACTTCTAAGTTGCGTCTGCATTGCTTGACAAAACAGTATACTAGAGATAAAATAGATCTTAGCAAAATATCTAAATCAAAAGAATATGCAAAGATCCTCCAACAGTATGACAAGATTGTTTTTGTTGCTGGCACGTTTAAAGGAACAACTTCTGATATTTTTACAGTAAATGCATTAACTCCTATCCAAATCATTCACTGTTTACAAAATTTAGGATGGAGAGGTCAGGTTATTGTTACTGGCAGTACCGGAGCAACCTGGACCAGTTGGCCCGGTGCTGATCTAACTCGACTAGCATACAATAACAGTAAAAGAACCTTGAGAGAATGGTGTTTAGGATTCAACCAAAGCCAACCACGAGACATTTATATCACTGTGATTGACCCTTGTAGATTTCAGAGTCCAATGAGTGATTACAATGGTTATCCTGCT